>JAAUXU010133422.1_pt1 | contig 49031 bp, 53 predicted proteins | sample 7278151 | NCBI WGS metagenome assembly JAAUXU01 (sample SAMN14350113, study PRJNA611818) | marine sediment metagenome | isolation source: surface marine sediment (1.8m) | place: French Polynesia: Moorea | collected 2018-08
CTGCCACTTCTACCAGCTAAGTTAAGTTACAAAGTTAAGTTACAAAGTTAAGTTACAAAGTTAAGTTACAAAGGAAAAATAAAAATATTCCTAGGTCATATTACAACTACGACGACTACTACGACGACGACGACGACAACAACTACAGCTGCTACTACTACTACGACAACTACTACTATGACGACGACAACTACAACAACTACTACGACGACGACGACAACTACTACTGCTACGACAAGGAGAACAACCACTACTACTACCACCACTCCAAGAACAATTCAAACCACGACACGTCGTCCAACAAGGAGACCAACCAGGCGGCAGTCATTCTTTCGCAGGCGCACAACTTCTCGCCCTTCAACGACATCAACCACGCAGGCTCCCATCTTGACGGTGAAGACGACTACAGAAAAGCCATCTTTCCCCTCCTCCCCTAAAGGCCAGACCATCTTCAAGTGCGACTTTTCCGCCGTCAGCTCGGGCTCGCCGGACTGCCAAGTCAAGTTCTCTGGAAAGGATTGGTTGCTCACTACGGTCAGTGACCTTTTTGGCAATGAACTCGACAACTACTACGCCGTGGAGCTAGAGAGAGACGAGAGAAGCGAGCTCTTCTTTTCTGATATGGTGCCAAAGCCGCAGGAGGGCATCGCCTGTCTGTCCTTCAGATACAAAAAGTACCTCGCCGGTATGTCAGTGTAGTGTCACGTGGCCATTGCCGATCACGTTCAGAAGAATTTCTTTTCTTAGAGGGTGGTGACTCCCCGCTCCAGGTGTTGGCGTGGCCGTTCCGTGGACGCCCCGGCAAGGTGGACATCCAGCGCGACTCGCCCGACTCTGCCACCTGGATCCGCGCACAGGTCACCTTTAGGAAGGTGGAGAACTTCTTCGTGATTCTGTTCCGTGCCAAGTCTCCTGCCAAGCTGTACGTGGCCCTCGACGACGTCTCCGTCCAAGACGGGCCGTGCGTGTGATGCAATGACGATATTTTATGCGCCCTCTGTTCCAGCAGCAGGAGACGATCTTGGCGGGACACGCGTTTTAAGTGTGTTGGGCATCACATAATTAGAGGTCACACACAATCACAATCGTCCTCATGTGCTAAATAAAAGCAGAATTTAGCTTTTCGCTTCCAATAACGAACACGTCGACATTCTCAATGATAACAGTGTTAGGAGCCTTCACCACCTTCTTAGCTACGACCATCACGTTAGGACAGTATAAGCACTACCAAAACATCCAGCTAAAAATTAATCGAACAACTTGCAAGGGCTCACGACACCACATAATTTAACCCAGGTGATAAAGTTCCAAATAATATTCCATCACTCTAATCTCTGGTCACTTAAAGTCCTTAGATGTGAAGCATTGATATTTCACTCGTCAGTTTTTGGGTGAGCTCTGCCAGCTCCTGCCTCGCTTCTGCCACCTTGACCTTTGCTAGTTCTACGTCAGGTGGAAGTTCCTTGTAACTCTCCAGCTTTAGTTTCAAAGGTTTAAGCTCTGTCTCAAGAGCATCCAGCTTCTCTTTGGCAGCCACAAGTGATTCGTGACAAACTTCTTTCTTAAGCCCTGAACGCAACAGAGATGTCTCGAGACGTTGTGCTGTCTTAGCGTACTCGCGCTGCTTCTCCGTCATGAATTCAATCTTCTTGCGGGAGTGCGAGTCTGCCTCGATCTTTTTGGCGGAGCTGATCTCCACAGACTTGAGATAGGAAGCGTTCTGACAGGACTCTTTGAGTGTATCAAGTTGCTTCTTTCTGGCCTCAGCATCGGCGCGGCGCCAGCGCCAGTGATCAAGAGGCGCCAGAGCGGTCTGACTTTGCACCTGAGCAAGGCGGAGGCTGAGATCGGCTTCTCCGGCACTATCGAGGTCAAGGAGAAGAGCACAATCGGCTAACGAGGAGAGAAGGCTCGAGGCTGGTCCGGAGATCTGTCGAGAGAACTATGATGCGACCAGAGTTATAACGAAGCTCGAACAACCCCTCACCTGATCAGGAGTAAGTCCAATCTTTTCCAGGCACGCAGTCGTCCTATCCGCCTCCGCCCGGTACTCTTCCGTCTGCCTCTGGCGCACCTGCAAGGACACGGATGTGACTCGTGAATCCTTTGAAATTGGACTCTTCACTGTGCCGTCCAACCTTATTGATGTTGCCGATGTCTCTCTCCCTCTCTTTGCTGTACCTTGCCAGGTCTGACAGAGCCTGGAGATTGGCCTCATTCACCTCAAAGGAGGGAACGTCTCTATTGGGGAAGAGCGAGTCGAGCCAGGAGCGAACTTCATCATGCAGAGTGTTCATCTGGAAGAGGAAACACTTTTACCTCGGCATGAAGAACAGGGTTCGAATGCTGCTTTCTTTGTCGTATGTAGATGTACATTATATAATAAGTATGGTACAAAGTTATGCATGCAGGTGTACGTGCATGCCACAAAAAGGTCTAAGTGCTTCTGAACTTGGCTAGGTTAAGAATCTGCTCCTGAATCTTTCTGCACTCAGCCAGTTCTTCGCTCTGTTCTTGCAGTTGCTTCTCCTTCTTGGCAAGTGCTTGCTCTTGTCGTTTACTTAGAGACTGCAACATAGCAGCTTCCTTCTTGGCCGAGTCCAACTCGCCCTCCAGCTTCTCCCTCAAGTTGGACTCCTCCTCTAACTGTCGCTCCTTCTTCTTGAGTTTCTCCTCACGCTTTTCCAGAGCAGCGGCCAGCTCTGAATTTATTCGCGACTCTGCCTTGAGCTTGCTTTGGAACTCCTCGTTGACGCGGACGTGCTCTTGGACGGCTTCCTGCAGCGAGTCAACCTTCTCCTTGTACTTGCCGGTCTTGGCTGCCAGCTTATGAATTTCTTTCGTAAGGCTTTCTTTGTCTCGTTCTAAAAGATCTGCTTCCTTGTTCATCTGCTTGCGAAATCGCGTCGTTTCCTCCTCCAGCTCGAAGTGCTGCTTCCTGATGTACGCAGCCTCCTGTTCAGCAGCTTGGCTTTTGAGAAGGGCGGAGTGAAGGTGGCCCCCTATTTGCTGAAGTTCTCTCTCGAGAAGTGCGAGTTCCTCATTCTGCTGGACGATTCTCTGATCCGCCAACTTGAGCGATGACTTCAGATGACCAATTTGGCGGCTCTTAGCTGACAGGCGCCAATCACCGAGTTGGAGAACACTGTGAATGTCTTCTACGTTGCAGTCGCTCTCTAGGTCCTTGGCCAACTTCTCCAAGATCTCTTGGTTCACTTCGTCCTCGCCGCTAAAATTGAAAGGCTCTTCTTCCAAGTCTAGGTCATCTTCTTCTGTCATCTCTGCTTGAAAGACAACACAACTCGAACTACTCAGCACAGCTAAGATTGATTCTCTCTCCCTTCGACCACATTCTTTCATCCTCAGACGCAGTACGAGACGATCTTTGACCGCGTCGTCGTAGATGACACCCACCAGCTTCTTCCACTCGTGGTCCTTAGCACTGTTGGTCTCAGCCAAAGATCTAATCAGGAGGATGACCCCAGGTAGCAAGACGTCGGCCCCTTTTAGTTCTTGAACACTATCATGAAAGTGTCCCGGCTTGATCCACTGTCCAACCATGTCAGCCCAGTCAGGCTGGATGGAACACGTAATGGACAGGCTCTCCAGGATCAGGCTGTGGGTCATCAAAGCTTTGTGGGACAGGGCAGCAGAAGGGGTGTCCAGAAGCAAAAGGACAAGATCGCAGAGTCGAGCTACGGTGGTTTCCAGCTGAAGCTTGAGATTTTGCAATCGAGTATCTTCATCAGGCATTTGGCATTGTCGAACTTTGTGAAGCACATTGCGCACAAGAGTCACTGCTTCAATGGCTTCACTCCCATGTGAACCCTCGAGTCGCGGCATCGTCGCCCTCGCTAGCAAGTCCACCAGACCCAACGAGTCGGTGCACAGCGGGATTAGTTGGCTGAAGAAACGGAACATGGCTTCATCTGGAAGTGGATCTGAGCCATCTGAGTAGTCGGCCACCAACAACACCTGTTGTATCAATGACACCATGTTCTCAACTTTGACAAGCTCGCCGCCCCCGTCGTTGCTTAGGTCTTTTACAAAGCACGTGAGGAAGTCCATCTGAAGGCAATCATCTTCACCATATGCTGAGCAAAATGCATCTCTTATCTGAGACAGCCTTGTCTCAAGCTTGCCGTGATCCCATTTTGACACTACAAGATTTCCGGACAAGCTGGTCTTCGCGAGACTGTGATTCAGATGATGGATGATGACCTTGACCTTGTCCGAGTCACACTCTTGAACGAATAAGGACTTGCGCATCTGGCCATCCATCAGAGACAGCAGGAACCGCGCTGCTACTTGGTTGTTCCGCACCAAACTGGCCAAGATGAAGAGGGTCAGACTCCTCTCGTTCTCTTCTTTGCTGTCGATGAGCATCAGAAGACGGGGAACCAATTGTAGCAAGAAGTCTTCGACCCGATGGAGTTTGATCCCAAACGTAACATGGGTCAGAGCCTCAAGCACTTTCAAGAATTTTTCTTTCGAGGTATCAGGCAAGGCCAACAGCAGATCAGTCAGCACTGCAACGCTCCTCAGCTTGTCGCGCATGAGCTTCCTGAGCTTCTCGCTCCGGGAAGCCAATCTGGTGACCAGGTTGAGCGTCCGCCAGGTGAGCGGAGGTCTGGATGACGTCAACGTCAGCGGCCAGTGAAGATCAGAGATGACCTCAGGATTGGTTTCGAAGGCGACGGGGTTCGAGTTCTCTGAGGCCGCCTTCAGGAGGGTCTCGAGCTTAGCAAAGTCCTTGCTCTTCTCGACGGCAGCATTTCCTTGTTGACTCTGGACCTTCTTGCACTGTTGAACGGCCAAGCTCAGCAGGCGCAGGTGCTCTAGCGACGTCGACGTGGGCCGCGAGGACAACGGCGCCGACGAGGGCATCTTGCTGTCCGACACGAACGTGTTCCGTTCGACTCTCAACTCGGCCGTGGCAGCTCGCAGTGGAGGAAGCGAGAGCGCAGCAATCGTCAAGGCCCGCGCTCTTTTGATTTCTTCAGTCTTTGCGTACCATGCTGAGTTGCCATCCAGGATTGCTGCTTCAAAGGTTTCCCCCGAGGTCTCGGGCTACATCCTCACCCAGTCAGGGATGTCAGGTGGCAACTTTGTTCAAGCTCCCCGAGAAGTCAAGGGAGGGAAGAAGATTGTGCAGCCAGACTGGGCCGTTTGGGCCGGGCGTGTACGCCAAGCTTGAAAGACGCGGGAAAATTAAATTTTGTTCCAGTCATGCTAGGAGTAAGAGGAAATCCTCTCTCGGAAGTCGGAGGTCTTGACGCAAGGATGAGAGGAACGGGCGCACACAGATGGGCTAGGACCACGACCTAAGGACGAGGGCTCACCCGCCCTCGTCCTGAGGTTTTAGGTCCTTAATTTTTTCCTTACAATGGCTGTTTACTTCGCATCAGCTAATCCTTAACACAAGGCAAAGCGCAAACACTTGAAGTGCGAGATGCCCCCACTCCTCCCTTGAATGATTGACGAACACAACATCTTGAACAAGGAGAACGTTGTCAAGAGGGATCGATAACGTCCAGTCAAGACCTGCATCGGTTTGTGTCACTGAAGAGTAGCTTTCATCCTTAATGGAGACCTGAACAAGTCCTAAAACTGTGTATCTTTAGACATGGAGCCAACCTTGGAGAACATATCTCTTTATTCACTCTTGCCCCAAGAAAGCGCTTATTTGACTTGACGCGAAACATTGGCTGGACGACACTACAGAACTGGACTGACTTTAGAGGTGGGTCGAAACCATACACAATGTAATCTAATGGACAGCCGAGATTGGGGGAGCGTCCCTGTGTCCGACTCACTTCTAGTTGGCTCACTGCACTGCCCCGGCAGCACTGAAACTAAAGCCATAACAATAGCCAGGCTGGGCTGTCCATAGATGCCCTCCTCTGGAGCTTTGACTTTCAGCTCAAGCCTTTTTTCTGTCAAGGGATCTAAAGGTTCAGCTGACAAAATAGACGGAGTTGCCCAGCCGGACTGTGGAGAGCGTCCGGTCTCCATGTACACTCGTCTCTGGGGGGGACGGACTTGATTCCTCTGTGGTCAAAGTCCAAGGCCATTCAGCCTCAGCATCTCAGCCGCCTCCAACTGGCCAAGTTAAAAGATTGTCGTCGTCCTGAACACCAACAGCAACAACAACACAGAGTGAAGCAACGTAGTGTTGACAATGCTGCTAGCTCAGGTCTTGCTACCTCGCTTCCTAGTGCTGGAGGGCTTGCTCTTTGTGCACCTAGTAAGGAATGCCGGGGCATACGGCCACAGCTGGTTCCTCTCTGCGTCTGGTAAGGACAAGAGCGTTGCACTTGGCCATCGGCCTCGCCTCCTTTTGGAGGGCCTGGCCTTCCTGGACCTAGTGCGGAATGCCGGCGCATGCGGCTCCAGCTGGTTCCGCTCCTCGTCAAGCAAGGACAAGAACATCGCCGGCTGTTCCGTCGCTCTCAGCGACGACGATCCCTCACCAGACCACCTGCCACTGTTCTACTCTGCCTCCCAAGGTGCATTCCTGCTCCCCGTGGGGGTCGAGCGAAAGCTTCATTTGACCCGGACCAACGACGTGACAGTCGAGTGTCCGGGCGCCAGGGTGCTGAGCACTGGAGTGAGGTCTTCCACATTCGGCTGTCTAGATCCACCGTCATCGCACAACTTATTCAACTTGTCCGGGGACAAGGTGTCCTTTACAGACGTCTCTTGTTCCAGATCTATAAGAGAGACAGTGGTGACGACTAAACTCCCTTGCGGACCTGCAGATGCCTCCGGCCGAATCTCTCACATAAGCTGGGCGGTTGGCAACACTGGCTCGAAGCTCAAGTTGCCTCAGGTCACAGTCTGTCATGACGAGCCGGCAGCGCACACGCACTACGTGAACCACACCATTTATGGTCCAAACCTTGTTGCGGCTCAGGATGGACCCCGGCTGAGTTACTTCAAGGAGGGCGGATTCTTCGACACAGTCTCTGCCGAGAGGATGTACAGGCAATCTTCGCAGGAGGCAAACTTCAAAGCTCTTCTGGGAGACGAGATAGGCGGTCAGATGCTGGATCCGGCGCAGTCATACTACTTGGCCAGAGGTCACTTGGCCCCGGACGCCGACTTTGTATGGAAGGAGTGGCAGGATGCCACTTACTACTTCATCAACGTTGCCCCGCAGTGGCAGTCTTTCAACAATGGCAATTGGAAAGCGGTCGAGGCGGCTGTCAGGGAGTACGCCAAGAACTCCGGCGCTGACCTGGCCGTGTACACAGGCACACTTGGCCAATTGGCCTATGAGAATGGGCAAGGTCGCAATGTCAAGATCTTTCTTGGATCAGGATTGTTGCCCGTGCCAGAGTTTTTGTGGAAGCTTGTCCACAACCCCGTATTAGACCAAGCCATCGTCTTCGTTGGCCTTAACGATCCTCACAGGCAGGGCGATCTGAACATCGAGGCCTCTATTTGTCCGGATAAGTGCGCTCAAGCCGAGTGGTTCTTCCTCTACCAAAGCGATGTCACAAGAGGCTTTTTGTATTGCTGCTCATATCAAGACTTTCGAGGAGTCATCGATTGGACGCCAGACATTGGCGATCCAGGACTTCTCCAGAACATTCTTACTGTCGACTAAAGAATGACTTTTCACAGTGCTGGTACAAAATACTCCCAAAGAAGCTCGTCACATGAATGAACTGATTGTTCATTGCTACTGTATACCAAATATGTACATGTTCCTACTATGTTAGTGAGATCTCTGCTCTTTTGAGCCATCCTCGAACGACCTAAGTACCGTACTTATTGTAGTCGCTGAAGGTGACGATGAACCTGCTCCCCTTTCGTATACTATAGGTCTTATTGACGCTATTTGTCAATAAAGGTGAAGAAGGTACATCATGCAGTCAAGAAAAAAATTGTTATACAAACATCTCGGTTCATTCTTTCAGGCGCCGCGATGGAAGACAAAAGGTGAGGATGCTCCGCCGGCTACGTCGTCTACGCCACAAGCGACTGTTGCTGATCTTCTTCGGCGGGCTCTCCATCATCATCTTCCTCGCGAAAGACTCCGCCAGTCAGCTGAACCACTCGTGCGGCGACGACTCCGCTATCGCTCTGAAGTCACAAATCGGATACTTGAAGAACAAACTGGCACAGCACAGTATTAACAAGCGCTACTCTTCCGTGGCTGTGAAGGACAATCCCTTATTACCCTTCATATACGTTATAATGCCGACTTACGCCAGGCCCACGCAGAAGGCGGACCTCACCCGACTCTGCTACACCTTCTTGCTCGTGCCGAACCTCCACTGGATCGTGGTAGAAGACGCACGCGCCAAGACTCGCTTAGTGTCTGACCTTCTGAGCAGTTGCGGCGTCTCCTACACGCAATTGAACGAGCCCACGCCGGCTGATTGGAAGTTGGGCGCCAAAGAGGCTTCCTGGCGAAAACCACGCGGTGTCGTGCAGCGCAATGAAGGGCTTGCCTGGGTCCGTGACAACTTGGGCAACCAAGACGATGGCGTCATCTACTTCGGCGACGATGACAACACTTACTCTCTAGAACTGTTCGAGGAGATGCGTCACACAAGCAGAGTCTCAGTGTGGCCGGTGGGATTGGTGGGCGGCCTCAAGGTGGAAGGACCGCGTGTCAAGGAAGGCAAGGTGGTGGGCTGGAATGCGGTGTGGTCGCCAAAGCGGCCTTTCGCTATCGACATGGCGGGCTTCGCCGTGAGCCTCCCCCTGCTGCTCAAAAGCCCCAAAGCCAAGTTTGCCTACGAGGTACGTCGTGGATACCAGGAGAGCGAGTTCCTCAAGCACCTCGTGTCTTCGCTTGACGAACTCGAGCCAAAGGCAGAAGACTGCACCAAAGTGCTCGTCTGGCACACGAAGACGCAGAAGGTCAAGCTGGACATGGAGGCCAAGCTCAAGGACAGAGGCGACCCACCATCTGATGACGGCGTAGAGGTGTAAGGGAATTCCGGAAGTGATGTGATCTATGTATTGTTGCGCTATAAGACTTTTGTACTGTTGCTGTGACAAGACAACTATGAACACTACAGCAAAGTAGAGGTCAGTGAAATAACAAATTTGCTGCATATGCATAACATTAAAGCGGTGGCGCTGGCAGTGGACGACGGTCCTCAGTGCTACCTGTGCGGGTAGAAATCTCTCATCGCCCACGACGGCGAGCGCTGCTGAAGCTGCGCCTCCTGCTTCTTCTTCAGGTCCAGGATTGCCTGCTCGAATTTATCCCTCAGCTCCTCCGGCTTAGAGTCCTTGGCTCTGTACTCTTGCTCCACACCCAGACGGTCATCGATGTAAGTAAAGACGTAACCGTGATCCGCCTTCTGCACCAGGACGCGCGTGTTGTCCGAGAAGGCCTTCTGGAAGATGGTCTTTGATTGATCTGTCGACGTAGCGGACAGTCGGGAGTAGGTTTCGCTCGGTGCTACAGAGGCACTGGCGAAAGAAGAGGCAACGCGAGCCAACTGCTTAGTCGCGTCGGTGACCTCCCGCCTGGCAACTTTCATTCTCGTGTTGCCGTCACTCTTCTTCTTGACGCCAATCACTATGGGAAAACTGTCGACGTCACCCTCCCAGCCCTCGGCGTCTCTAGCGATTTTGAGGCATCTTCTATGATACGCGGAAAACTGCTGAAAAATGGGCCGGGTCTCCTTCAGCTCCGAGGTCAGCGGGCAGGAGAAGTACTCGCGCGTTCCGCCGTCATCGTAGCAGACTCTGCCAGCCGAGTAGGTGATTTTGGGCCCGCAATCTGGCATCAACAGTTGAAAGTTTGGATCGGGCTCGTTTCCCATCAGATGACACACGCCTCCGTCGGCCAGGTGCTGCGTCACCTTGGGAGTCCCTTTCCGAAGGTTATGCACGAACCCAGCTATTAAGTTGTACTTCTGGTAGTAGTGCCTGGGCAACGTCACGTACGAATACACAGTCCTCTCGCCGCCTTCATCTTTCTCCACACTGACGGTGTCGCCGTCGCTGCTGACATGCACAAGTTCACGAACTCGCCGACCACTGCGTTTGGTAATATGAAAGATCATCTGGACTCCGTCGTCCAAGATCCGCCCCTCCACACCCTCCTTCAAGCGCGCGTTCCTCATCTGCTCCGGAAAGACATTCAACCATCTCGTATTGAGGCGGGCGGCCAGCTTTGGCGTCGGTACGGAGGAGGCGGTGGGCAACGCCGTCACCGAGCCGCTTCTCGGCCGCGGAGAACGATCCTCTTCATGGTGCATAAGTTGCTTGCCGAGAACTCCTCCTCGCTTGCGGCGTAAAAAGTCAGTCTCAGACAGCGGCCGTCGAATCTCGGGAGGAGTCCTCCTACTGACGCTCTCGCTCATGGTGGCGAACCCGCTGTCCGAGACGAACCGCTCCGAGCTGGCGGCGACGAGAAACGGGTGCCGCCTCACCTCATCTAGAGACAGTCGACTTGCGGGGTCCTTCTCCAAGAGTCCTTCCAGCAGGTTGCGCGCGTTCAGGCTCAGGCTCAGTGGGAAGTGGGGCCGCTGCGTGCGCACGTTCTGGATCGTAGCCCTCTGCGAGCCGCTGCTGTCGAAGGGTGGGTGGCCAACCAAGAGCCAGTAAAGGATCACTCCCAGACCCCAAAGGTCCACTTCGTGGTAGTAGCCCCGGCCAGACGTCATCTCGGGTGCTATGGAGCTGGGTGTGCCGCACATGGTTTGATGCGGCGGCACGTTCTTCGTCGAGGACGAGGGAGATGTGCCGTATCCGTAGGGTGTCGCCAGCCCAAAGTCAGCAATTTTACACTTTCCATCCTCCGTGAGAAGGACGTTGGCCAGCTTGAGGTCTCTGTGCATGACACAATGTCTATGCAGGAACGCCAAGCCGTCCGTGAGTTGTCGCAGCACCTCCCGCGCCTCATGCTCGCTGTAGGGTTTTCCTCTCCGTCGCTCCAGCGACCGCTGAAGGTCGCCACCGCTGCAGTATTCGGTAACCAGAACGAACGAATCGATGGTGTCGAAGGCGTGCAACAGTCCCACGACGTGTGGGTGGGCCGACAGTTGGTAATGGACTTGCACTTCATTCTGCACTCTCTCCAGCGGATATCGCGCCTCTTCGAGTCTGCTCTTGGAGATCACCTTCAGGGCAACATCGCGTTCCAATTCGCCCTCGCTAGCACTCTGCCTGGCGTGATAGACGTCACCGAAGCCGCCGCAGCCGATCTTCTCGAGCGGCGTGTACGTGCGGCCCCTCTTGGAGTCCACGATGTAGGAAAGCATGACGGACGTCAGTGAACGTCTACGAGGCCTAAACTTCCTCGCCAGCACAGGGCACGAGGCCTCACGTTCAGCCGAGGCCGGGCCATCACTTTGCCTGTCGCATTCAGCTCCTCAGGTCACTAACGCTTGACGGCTTTCAAATGTTTCTCAACAATTTCGGTGTGACCACAACGATTGGCGAGAAATGCTCCAACAGCGCTCGTTTTGGCCACAACTGATCAAGCTGAGAGCAACAACAAAGGCAACAGAGTCACTCCTGATTTTGGCGCCCGATGTTAGGGGAAATTTAGAGACAATTGGTCACGAAACATATTAGCCTCCGCCGTCATCTACTCTGAAGAGCAGGTCCAGGGCGGCCTTGAGCTTCTCCTTGTCCTTGTTCCCGCGGGCGGAGTCGATGCGTTTGAGCAAACGTTGAAGTCGCTGAGAGATGTTCTCGCAGAACTTTGGAGAAAAGTGGACAAAGAGATTGCGATTGGGGGTGTTGCACTTAGGCAAACAGCGATCATCTAAGCATTCCCTCAGTCGGTGCAACGCCTGAGGAGTGAAACCAGGCCGTGTTTTTAAACTAATATGCTGCAGCAACTTTAAGGAACACTCACAGTCAATAAGCCTGGTGCAACCTCATTGCTCTTGACTAGTGTTCCATCCTCGAAGCACTGAACACACAAGTTGCAGAGGTAGATGCTTGCAATTGGGTCCCAGTCGTTCCTGTCACGAATCACCTGCAGGTTCAGAAGCATTTATTGCATTATGATGTTGTTCATACGCTTCTATTTACATATCCCGTCGTAGTCAGTACCTTGAGCAGTTTAATGATATCCTTAAGGTACCCTCGATTGGCCAGCAACTTGGCTTCGCGAAGTGGAAAAGTGTGTCTGAAGAGAGTCTCCGGTGCCTTTTGCTCGCCTCCGTCGCGAGAGACCTTGGGCGGCGCAGGCACCAAGTGGTCCTTCTCGATGTCGTCTGTCAAGAGGAACGCAGGCACCAGGTCCATGGACATGTCGTCGACTATTAGTGTGACGGCAGGCCCCGACTGGCTCGTCTTAACCTTGTCCCACGGCAGTGTTTGGTCGTCGTCTTCGTGGCCCGCACGCTTCTGCAACTCGTGGAGCGCTCTGTCCACCATGCTCTGCATCCATCTTCTTGCGCCAGCGGCATTCAGGCACGTCAGGCCGTGGTCATTTTTCTGGAAGAGCTTGTGCCAGACTTTTCGTCTATCACAAACCTCCACAGGCCAATCCAGGTTCTTCTCCTCGAAGCTGCACTGGGAATAGTCGGGAAAGTTGTCTGAATGGATGACCTGATATAAGGCGGATTGTCAGGTGCCGCGTTAGCTGTAATCAAGTGACACCTCTGACCTTGATCTCGTTGTTGTTCCGCAGAGGCAGCTTGAGATAGAAGTTCAGGTCGAACTCGTCGGGCTTCCCTACCTTCATCTTACCCCGGACGCTGCCCGCGATCTCCGTCTTGTGAAACATCGTGTTAAAAAGCATGTCTTGTCGTCTCATGGAGGCGATGAGTGCTTTTTGCATTCCTCGAACGGTGATTTCCACCTCGGTCTTTGACGCCTTGGAAGGCCTGATCCTCTTCAGCATCGTTGACATGTACAGAGACAGCTCCTTCTTCAAGGGCAGGTCCTGAGGGGTGCGGGTGACGTCGCCATCGTCAGGAGAGTCTTCGTTTTTGTCTGACATGACTGTTGCCAATGCAGAGGGTGGTCAAGGAATATGCAGGTTCATCGCTATCACGTCCTGTGGTTAAAGTAGTTAGCTTTTGACAGTTCAGCACGCCCTTGTAGATGTCCTTGAGGAAGGAACGTTTCAGAGGCACCACAGCTGTGAGTCATTCGCAGTCAAGATCAGCTGACTTATAGAGTTCGAGCAGTCAAACACATCTCTCACGCAAGCACGGAGACGTCGTTCCAACTGCTACAAGATGCCCTTGTCCCATAGAGAACCTCGAAGATCCTCCATGGCTTGTCCCTGCTCGCACGCGGGTCCCTTCGAATCTGCCGTGTCTGCCGACATCCTCGGTCGTGGACTCCTGTTGGCAGCGGCATTGAGGACAGACATGCGCATGTGCGCAGCCTCCTCCTGGTTGATGGAGGCGATGACAGGAGAGCAGAGACATCATTACTACACTTTTCTCTCGCTGTCACACCTCGAGCAACCCCACCCCCCCTGTTCTTTACCAGGAGCTGTTATCACACCGACAACTATGACGGTTTTAGCGTGGGGCTCTCAACGTCTCTTCCTCCCTGGAGATCTTCATCCCAGGTGGTTGAGTGAGCGCAGAGGAATGCCATCAGCTCCCACTACCATAGGTGCTGCAGCTGCAACCAACAGCCGTTATGGGCCGACAAGCTCAAACCGTTCCAGAGGTAGTGATGGCTGCTGTCTGTGTGTAAGAGCCCTCCAGAAAGGATCTCAGCTCTCTATAAGGTAAGTGATTTGTCATCAAGGATGGTTCAAAAGACTCTGGACTGGTCGGCATTCGTTGATCCTCTGACCGCCACAAGCCTTAAGCAGGATCCAGAAGACCACACAAGCTCTCAGAACAGATTCAATAAAAGACTAGCATCAGCAACTTCTTTTGCGTCAGCTCAAAGGCCGCAAGTGCAAGTTGAGAACCCCGTCCTCTGACAGTTGGCACAACTCAACAGCAACATCCCAAAGTGCCTAGACTACGGGTCTTCCACAAGTCCTTGCACTAGTCCGGGATTGCACCGAGTCCTCGTACATGCACAAACTGCTTGCAGAGCACGAGAGCTACAAAAGTACTGACACACTTTCACTGTTGGCCCAAACGATCAAACAAAAGAACCACCTCCCTGTGTGTTTCGCTGTCAACAGTTGCTCGACGTGTTTCCAGATGGCGCCGGCACCTCCGAGACGAGTCGTATACACGTGCGTCTTCTGCGAGGTCGACTTCAGCAGCCAGTCGAGTCTGGAGAGGCATCGGAAGAAGAGCAGAACAGCCCGAAACGGCTGTTGCATCTTGGCGAAGCAGAAGACCCTCCTCTTCCGGTGCAGCTTCCACAAGTGCACGTTCAAGACCAGGAGGGGCGCCCTCCACCTCGCCATGCACGAGCGCTTCGAGCACGGGGCCAAATGAGAAAACGCACACAACGAATGCTCAGATCTTCATTTTTTCTCCGGTTATTTTGCCTTTGATATTTTGACGTCGTATATTTTATGAACTGTGATATTTAACAAAATCTCTAGATAACAGCAAGAAATGACAATACAGATGTTTACACGACATAGGGTCCGTAGTCCGTATAAACACATCGTACAAAAAACATTATATATATATATATATGCATATATTGACAAAACGCCAAGCGTCAAGAAGATTGTGGTCTATAAGTATTTCATGGTATAGACATTTGCGCTAAAAGTGCTATAAAATTGTCGAGTTGTGATCAAGACTTCTTGAACCATGTCGGTCTCAACGTGACATTCCTCTTCTGGAAGTGATCTCTCGGATTGAGCCCTCTTCTTAACATCTCGGCTAGGTTGCAGTACAAGGTGGACTTGTAGCACTCAAGAGCCTTGACAATGGACATTTCACTTGGCTTTCTTTCTTTGGCGCCTGACTTTTTGCATTACTTTTATGGCCTCTTCTTGGTCCTAAAGCTCACCTAGATGAAGAACAAATTCCTGATTCATCTGAACCACCCTGTACAGACGCACGGGTCGACGGGGTCCACAATGGGGCGGTCCTTCTCGCTCTTGCTCATGCTATCACTATTGACGGAGACGATCGTCTCGACGGTCCGATGGGTGACATCGAAAGGTATTCGCTCCCGGAATCTGCAGGGGATGTTCAGCTACATCACTGTCAAGTGCAGGGACAAGAATCCGTGCATCCACTCACATCCTGAAGACGAACGCCCTTCTGTCCGCATGTCTTCGGCCGAAGGTGATCTCCCCTGTAGTTCAGGTCCTCTCAAGTTGCTCCCTTGGGTTGATGTCTTCGGGGGGGTCCAGGATTGGGACCTTTGTCTCAGACCCCGATTTTCGGCGCGTCCTTCCTTCCTTCCTTCTTCGTCCTAAGACAAGTACAGGGTGGATGACAAATATCCAGACTGACTTCGGTGTTGTCGGTGGCTCGAATTCGATCACGTTTCTCACAGGGACTCGTGTTCAACCCAAGACTGAGTTCGTAAATGGATTCTCAGTCAGCACATCAGTTTCAGGGTGACCTTGCCAAAGTTGACATATTTGGTATCCACCTATATTCAAAGCAGTTCTTGCAGTACTCGGAATAGGGAAAAGGGGGCGCTCTAGACTGGAGCAGCTTCCAAAAGATCAGTCAAGTTTTTAGTTATGCGGTGCTCACCGTCTGCGCTGGTTCTTCAAAAGATCTAAAGCAGACTTCTTCCCAGTAATCATACTGACTACACATCTGAACCGTTCGATCTTTGAAGTTGAGTTCGTCTTCCTCCTCCAAAACGACGGAGCGCGGAAAATCCGATATCAACGCTTCCGTCTGGCGACAACATCCTCAGGATGACCCAGGTCAAGCGTTCAAAGGTTGGGGAAGAGCGAGTAAACATTTCACTTATTCCCCAGCCTTTGGTACTGTCTTGACCTGGGTCACCCTGTTCCTGGCATCCAAGGTATAGTCCTCCATTCCAAATGGGTTAATCTGGGTCTGAGCAACCTGATAAGACGAGGTTCACCTTGCACGTTGTTCAAGAAACAACCTTTCATAGTGTATTTTACCTGGAGCCACCCCATGTAAAAGATGACCTGGAGAAGAGTGAACACAGGGAAGAAGTAATCCACAGCATGGCCCTCGTATCCCTTTTCAGGGTCCAGGAATTGCTGGCCATATACAGTGGACAACAAGTACACGTACACAGCAAGAGTCACCACCTAATTAGTTTCAGGAGTAAGTCTTCGGGACCTGACACTGGCATTCCCTGAACATCGTCACCTGTGTGTAAACCTCAGGTATGGATGCCAACTTAAAGTTGAGCAGCATGGCACTAGAAGTCCTGTAATTGTCCATCTTGTCGATGAGTGACATAGCTGCCGATTCATTCTGGATGATGCCCTCCTGTCTGGCCTTCACAATAGTCCTGGTAGCCCAGACCAGTGGCAGCCAATACCTGGGCCCGGTGCTTTGGGAAGACGTATCATCTATTACCTACAAGCCAATGGAGAAGTTGCTAACAGCTTCGTATCCAGATGGAGCTGAGCCTGCTCGTGACGGTGACGAAATGTATCCTGGTTCTCACCCTCTTCTCTTTTGGTGTCAGCACGCCAGCTTTCAACATGCGGCTCCAGGTGGGAAAGTTCTTCCGCATGGGCTTGCAAATGGGGATCATGGTCATCATGGTGCTGAGTTGCAGGTATCGAAAAATGGTCCGGCGCACCCTTTGGCTTCTTTCGTCGACGCCATTGACCGCTGCGGTGATCCAGACTTAAGGAGACTAGTGTTAGATGTCTCATCGTAAAACAGTAGATGTTAGGTTTGAGAAACACTCCTATTTGAGATGGAGGAATCACAATAAATAGTCGTGCATGTACAAATGTGAGTATCCCATGATAAACTTTGATGAAGAAACTAAAGGAGACTAAAAGAGAGTAAAGTTTTAGACGCAACCAATGTTGCTTCGTCACCACCAAAAGTGCCGACCTTTTGAAATCGCTTGCATAGCACAGCTACAGCCACAGCCACAGCTACAGCTACATGGAGAAGTCGTACATAGGTCTATGTACATGGAAAAACGAAAAAATGAAAAAATGACACTAAAATCTCAGCGTCACTACATATCATTGGCTTCCTCTGCGAAGGAAAACGCCACAATTTTTCGCTACATCTCTGAAAACGATTCAAGCCGGGGTTGTCGACACTGGGTGTTGACGGCCTTCGCCAGCTCCAACATGTGTGCAGTAACCGTACCTAAGGCTTCCTGTGGCGAAGGCACCGCCACGAATTGGTGCCACCACCTGGTCGTCACCAGGTGGACGTAGAACCCGAGGAAGAAGTTGACCGGGATCATGCCACCATAATGAGCACAGGCCAGACTGGCCCGTTCAAACACTTCTCTCTCTGAAAGAAAGGATCAGCCATAATTGACGTGAAGAAATACCGGTTGTCCCGTACGTCTGACGACACTTTCAGCGCCGTCGGCGCCTGAAGAAGTGCCGTGCGGGACACCGGGTGCGCAGTTGCGCCCAAATTTAAAGCCTCATAGGGAATTAGAACTAGGTCAACTTCAAACAGCCTCAGCCTCATCGAGAGCAAAACGTTGTGAAGGATCTTGACGACGTTGATCACGTAACCTGTCGCTTCAAAATTGTGCTCCACTTGGGCTACACGACCACGACACGTAGTCGAGGTTGATGGGGTTGAAGCTGTCGCACTAGTCCAGGCTCCTTTTTGACACCTGAGTTTCTCTTTGAGTGATGCGTTTGAACCCGCTCAGGAAAACGTTGTCGGCAACATTGGTCGGATTCTTAACTTCGAAGAAGAGAGAGAAAACTGCACTTACGGTCTTCGTCCAGGGCAAACCGATAGACCAGACTCAACACCGTGTAAAGCAAAAGGTAGACGACGACCCCAATCGCGACGGACAACCAGACGGAGCCTTTAACCTTCCACAGCGACGACGACACCTCGCGCACGAAGGAAACCATACGGTTGGAACTCATTTCTTGTCGTCAGAAGGCCAAGAGCCCGAATGCCTCGGCACAGGCAGAAGCGTCCCGGGCTCCAGCTAAAGTACTCCTGCGTCAATTGATCGCTGCACGGCGCGTGCAAGGCGACATAGACCAGGCAGTTGATCACGGAGTCACCTAACATTCGATTCTGTAGTCGCCAGCAACATTTCAGGTGCAACAAGAGTGTCCAGTGTAGCGAGATCCGCTGTATCGAGATTTGACTGCACCGTACTGGAGAGGCAGCTGGTGATCCCGCGCTATGAGTTGAAGCAGGAACCTCTGTTCCAGGCAGACTGTGCTTGACCGCATAAGTCCAGATGATGCTTTTGCCATCAAGGAGAACAAGGACATCAGCCACTTCTTGATCATGCAAAAAGGTTGTTAAAAGAGCAAAGGCCTCTATGACGGAAGCTTTTTTTCAAGATGCCAGGGCTGCCGTCGATAGTTATAGGAACACTAGACAAAACACTTTGGATCTCCACGACCCCAATTTACCTTCAGGGGTCCAAACTTTAATTTGTTGAGGACAGTGTAAGTGTCATGATGGATACGAAGAAACAGTACAAACAGATGGTATTTTGTACTGACGGACTCAAGGATCAGACACTTGTGAGGACCTATTTCACTAGTCCCAAAGTAATCCTTCAATCCGTCGGGCAGTGTATTTACAACAAGAGTTCTGAATGTCACCAGACAATTGTTTCAAAACCACCAACATATTATACAAGAATGCCTACCGGTAATTTTTCCTAAACTAGTGTTCATTTTGGCTCATGCTGCACACTAAAGCTTTCCCTGTTTGCCTGACTAACATTATATAAAAGGTACAGTCGACCGTTGAGTTAGTCATTTCCCATCCGACTTGGACTTCGTTTCTGTTATTGACCAAAACCTTCGATTTGTTACTTTTCCCCATCGAGACTATCAAGAAGGAGGAAGCAGCTGAGGAGGTGTTTTTGGTGGCTTCACTCTTGGCACCACATTGGCATTGTTGGAAGATGCACAAGTTGTCCCCAGTTTTAGGTCCGGGAGTCATCTCCTCCTCCACTCTTGGCCGACAAACGACTCAACAATGGCCACAACAGCCAAAAGGCCTTGTCCAGGTTCGACATGTCGGTCTGTAGGGCCCCAAATGTCTCGTTTGGAATGATATGGTCACAACTTTGAGGTAGACAAGTTTTTGTTGCCAAGCGGCAAAATGACCAAATCAAATGTCGCCAGTACTCAGTTGCCGAAACAACAGGCTTCCTTGTCGAGTTCCAGACATATTCTAGTGCCCTTGGCAGGAGCTCCAGCTTGAAGCCTAAAAGATTACATGAATTGTAAAAATGATGTAAATATGAGCTTACCACAGAAAACACGTTTAATACCTTAGACTTCCAACCTCCACTTGGCTTAGAAGAGGTCAATTCTGTCAAAGATTTGGAGGTGAAGTCGTCCCAGAAGTCAACTTGAATCATCTTGGCCGTGGACGGACGTACTTGTTGACGCAGTAGGGATATTATCTTGTCCGCCTCCACTGAAGGTGGACAGTCTGAGGAATACATGGGAGCCTTCCGGGCATTCCAAGGACGTTGGTCCAGTGGCTCCTCCTCACCTATCTCTATCGAGAAGTATTCCCGGTCCAGCTTCTTCTCCTCTTCCTTCAGCACCTCCTCCTCCTCCTGCACCTTCTCGAACACTTCGCCCTTGTAATAAAAAGCCATGCGCCTGTGGTGGGCATCGCGTAGCTCCTTCACCTCCACCTTTAGCTTCTTCTCTTTCTCCTTCAGCTTCTCCTCCTCCTCCTTCAGCTTCTCAAACTCCTTCACGTGCTCCACATGTTGACCGGTGGGATCTTGGCCTGTATAATAATAAGCCATGTGCCTATGGTGAGCATCCCTCAGCCTCTTCACCGCCTCCTTCAGCTGATCTTCCTTCTCCTTCAGCTTGTCCTCCTCCACCTGCAACTTCTCCTCAAACTCCTTCACGTGCTCACCAGTGGGATCTTGGGCAGTACAATAATAAGCTATGCGTCTTCGGTGGGCATCCCTCAGCTCCTCTTCCTTCTTCTTCAGCTTCTCCACCTCCTCCTTCAGCTTGTCCTCCTCCTCCTTGACCTTCTTCCCGAATTCCTCCAGGCACTCACGGCGAATGGGGCCAGTACAATAATAAGCCATGCGCCACTGGTGAGCATCCCATAGCTTCTCCTCCTCTGCCTTCAGCTTCTCCACTTCCTCCTTCAGCATCTCCTCCTCCTCCCTCAACTTCTTTTCAAAGTCCCTCACGTGGTCCCCGGTCAAATCTTGCGCTGTATAATAACAAGCAATGCGTCTATGGTGGGTATCCCTAAGCTTCTCCTCCTTCTCCTTCAGCTTTTTCTTCTCTACCTTCAACTTCTCCTCTTCTTCTTTGAGCTTCTCGAACTCCTTCATGTGCTTCACGTGGTCACCTGTAGAGCCTTGACTCATGTAATAGTGAGCCATGTGCTTTCGGTGGGCTTCCCTTAGTTTCTCCACCTCCTCTTTCAGCTTCTCCTCCTCCTCTTTCAGCTTCTCCTGCTCCCTCTTCAGCTTCTCCTCCTCCTCCATCAACATTTTCTCGAACGCCTTCACCTGCTCACCCGTGGGATCCCGGGCTGTATAATAATAAGACATGCACCTCCGGTGGGCATCCCTCAGCTTCTCTGACACTTCCTTCAGCTTCCTCTCCTCCTCCTTCAGCTTCTCTTCCTCCTTCCTTAAATTCTGAAACTGCTTTACGTGCTCACCAGGGGGGTCTTGGGAAGTATGACCATGAGTCATGCGCCTTTGGTGGGCATCCTTCAGCTCCTTCACCTCGGCCTTCAGCTTGTCCTCCTTCTCCTTCAGCTTCTCAAAGTCCTTAACATGTCCACCGGTGGAATCTTGACCCGCATAGAAAGAAGCCATATGCCTGTGGTGGGCATCTCCTAGCTCCTTCACCTCCTCTTTCAGCTTCTCCTCTTTCTCCTTCAGCTTCTCCTCCTCCTCCTTCAGCTTCTCAAACTCCCTCTTGTGCTTCACATGCTCCCCCGCAGGTTCTTTGCCTGTATAGTAACAGGCCATGCGCCTCTGGTGGGCATCCCTTAGCCTCTCTGCCACGTCCTTCAGCTTGTCCTCCACGTCCTTTAGCTTCCCAAACTCCTCCTTCAACTTCTGTGACTCCTTTATCAACTTCATTTGCTCACAGGTGGAATCTCGGGCCACATAGTGGGAACTTCCACGGCCAGGGTAGGCATCCGTAAGCTTCTGCTCCTTTAACTTCTTCTCCAGCTCCTCTAGCTTCCTCATCTCCTGCACGAGTTTTTCAACATCATCTGGGGCCACGTGTCGGACGTCCTTTAGCTCCTGCACCTTCTTCAGCATCTCCTGCACCTCTTTCGTGAGTGCATCAATGTCATCTGGGGTCATTTTATGATAATCTCCACGCCTCTGGAAGTCATACCTCAGCTTCTCTGCCTCCTTGATCGTCTCCCGCGACCTGTTCGTGAAGCCGATAATGGCGGATGCGAACAGCTTGAGCTTTTTGGACGGGCGTCTCTCCGGCATATGATCGTCCGATTGTTGGGAATGAAACTGCTTGCAGTCAACAATCCATTTGGCATCCAAGTCGTAGTCATCTTCTCCAAAGGGGTTGATCTGGGACTCAGCAACCTGACAATCCGAGGTTGTACAAGGTTAAAATGTTGTTTGAGATTAAAATAACACATATGCAGCGTGGAGCGTTGAGATTTCCAGCGCTCATCGAGAAGGACGGACAACTCGACACCAGCAGCATCTCGACCCTACCTCATCCTCAAGATCACACTAACTCCCAAAATTCAAGTCCAACCATCTGCGAACAAACTGAGTGTTCATTGTTTAGGCCTTTTTTTTACATCTTGCTCTGGTTTTGCTGTGGCACGTTGTGCCTGGTGCTTTTGAAGGTAGGCTCGAGGCCATCATGGCGACCAACTGCCACCGGCTTGAGTGAGACGAACATTTAAAAAATGCATACTAAACTTTCGTACGTACAAACTTTCATGGTTCTACTCCTCATTCGAGAGAGAAATCTCGAGTTTTACATGTAGAGTTGTGCCACTTCCGGTCCCGCACACCGTAGTGTCAATGCTGACTGTGCAAACATATTTACACTGCAAGTCTTAATGCTGCCTTACCTTGAGCCATCCCATGTAGAAGAAGAACTGGAGGATTGGGAACAAAGGAACGTAGTAATCCAATTCATGCCCAGGGATGTCCTTGAGCGGCTCACTCTCAGGCTCCAAGAACTGACGGGTCATCATGGTGGACAGCAAGTACATGTACACGGCGAGGGTCACCACCTAATTGGGCAGATGAGTCTGTAGGCTCTGGCACTGGCACCATCTGAACTTTTTCACCTGTGTATAAGCCAGAGGAATGGTGACCATGTTGTAGTTGAGCAGAGTGGCATTGGAAGCCCTGAATTTGTCGATCTTGTCAATGAGAGATTGGAAGGCACATTCATCTGTGATGGTCCCCTCCTTTCTGGCCTTTACAACAGTCCTAGTAGCCCAGACCAGGGGCAACCAATACTTGGGGATGGTTCCTTCAGGAAGTTGGTCAATTTTCTATAGACCAATGGAAAAACTGCACGTAGCTCTACTTACAGATTTAACTGCATCACTGAGCTGTGCAAAACAGAGCTGGAGATGAATAGAGAAGCTGCACGAGATGCATTTCTTTGAATTTTTCAGTCCTGAGATGCCAGACAAACTATCATGGTGCTCATGATTCCTCGTTGATAGCTCATGTCAAACACATTGTTGCTGATTTGGTCGAAGTTTCAATTTGTAGCAGCAGAAAATGTCGATTGCTCTTTTGTGTACTGCAGATTGCAGTGGTGAGTTAGTTGGTTTCTTGATGCCACCTAACATCAGCTATTTATGCAAGAGTCGTCGACTTGGATAAAAGCAGTTTGTCCGGCTTCTCAAGACTGAATGAAACGTTCAAACTGTCATGCTCAGCTTTGTACCTGATGACTAAGGGCAACTTTTTCTCACCTTCTTCTCGTCGTCGGTCAGGACGCCAGCTTGGACCAGGTCGTCCCAGGTAGGATAGATTTCCCTCACGGGCTTGCAGATGCACCTCAGCGTCATGATGGTGCTGAGTTTTAAATATCGGAGAATGGTCTGGCGAGTCTTAGTGGTTTGTTTGTTGTTTTCATCAAATGCTGCTTTCAGCCACACTGTACAGATGATAGAGGTGGTTAATGGTACGTCTCTCACCCTTATACAATTTGTCTAGAACACTCTGTCAGAGTGGGAAAATACGCATGTCATGGATGTTCAGTGTTGCCAACTTTTTGCTCTTGCTAAACATTGTTGTTATTTTTGCCTTCAAACACATCTGCTTTGGTTGCAGTCACGGAGCTCAGTGCAGTCATTGACATTACTGTTTGCCACCCATCCTCCCAAGATTTCCTTGCAACAAACACACTGACTGAACGCAGTATTTGTCAGTGTTACAAGCGAACCCTCTTGAAGGAAGTGACTTAAATAGAAGGAAAGAAGTTGCTGTGCACAATGATGCATTGGCAACTGATGCATTTTGCACCTTGCTCTTAGCCACGTGTTGCGCTATTGTGCCAGTGAGTGGTGTCGATTGTAGTACCTAATGCTGACTCAGGCCAAGGCAGTGCCTGGAACTGGTTCCACCACCTGGTGACAACCAGATTGACGTAGAACCCGAGGAAGAAGTCGACCGGGATCTTGTCAGCATAGTGTTTCCAGTGCAGGCACAGGCGCTCAAAAGTGTCTTTCTCTATGAATAGGGGGATCGGTTACATAAGGAAATATTCTCGGTTAAAACATAGCACTTACGGCCTTCATTCAGGGCATATCTGTAGACCAAGCTCAGGACGACGTAAACAGCCAGGTAGATGATCAGCTCAAACCACACCAGCTCGAAGACCGAGTTCTTCCATTTCACTAGCAGCTTCAGTAGCGGTGGTTTGCGGTTCCCGATCTTCATCTCCTGTTTGTCTTAGAACATTGAGTGGCTGCCATGTTCGCAAGACTTAAACGTACTTGATTGTTAATTCTGGGGCCTCAGGCCTAACTTCATCTGCTCGCAGGCCTGTAACACTTTTAGAGGTCAGGCGTCTCCCTCAAAAGATGGGCCCGTGACCTTCCACGAGAAACTTTGCTACGTACTCAAAGTCCACACAGCTGAGGAGAGTCAGCATGATGTCCATGTTCATGGCCTACGACTCCCTGCACATGGAGTTTGCCAGGAATCAGCAGAAAGTAGAGTCAAACCTCGCACATATTATACGCAGCAATAAATCTATCACGTACTCGAGATTTATCATAAGTCTGAGAAATGGATTTTCGGCCTCCATTTGGTGAAATGTCAACATTAAGCCACATTGGGCATGTGCATGTGTTTGACTTTTCGTACGTGCCATAGGTGAGGTTTGACTGTGTTTAACAAAGTTCTGTATGGAGGAGGTGCTTTAATACCTTTGGCCATATTTAGTGCGACCCCTAAATCGCTACCTCCTTTCTGCTAGAACTTTAGTGTTGGTCAATATATAGTGGCCTTCGACACACACACACAGCAAACAGCCCTTTTCTGGTTTTATTGCGCGATATCTCGACCTCTGTATCGGTTCAATTATCTGCTACCACAAAGCATTCCAGGGTGTCTAGTTAAAAGAAACCAGTTATTTTGCCAGTTTCTCTTCCGAATGCTTCTCTGATGAGTCACCCACAACCACTTCAGAGTCTAAAAAATCTACTTCTACTTTGGCAATGTACACGTACGTTAGGTTGACAAGTTAGGTAAAGCAGAAGAGAGACTCACCGGGTGTCCTACCCCGACGAAGGCTAAGACGGTTCTGACCCTCCGCAGATGATTTTTTGGGGAGGAGGGGGGGGGAGGACGCAGATTTCGAGGGGCAGGGGAAGGTTACCACAAAGTGAGACACCCAGTACAGACCCTGTATACTGCAGCGGGTTTCCGTACGATTTTTGGGTGGATTTCAGCAGTGCGCGAGTCAACTTTGGACCCTCACAAAGTCGGGTGAAATCAAGCCAAGAGCAGGAATTGGTAGCAAGTCACGACTGTTGTGTAAAGCCAGAGATGCCCCCCACACCTGCGAGAATAGTTTACAGCAAAAGTGGTTGTTCTTCACTACCACGGAAGGTTTCATCCGACGATCATGCGATTTGTAGTGCTGACGGTCCCAAAAGTGCAGAGAAATGTATGTGTGGTGTCTATGGCCATTGTGTTCTTGACTGCATTGTCTTGAAAATGAAGCAAAACCTACCTCAACTCATCTGCTCCACTGCGAGACCTTTTTTGACCAGCTGAAATCGACTTTCAGGCTTCTGAAGTTAACTTGAATGTACCGAAAAAATGGTCTCGATGTCGGGGAGACCCCTTGTTGCCAACTCTGCTACGGCGCGCACGCTCCAGACCTCGTCCTCCTTGCTGCTCCCGCTGCAGGACAATCAGACTGCCATGTCAGGCAGGTAGGCATGGAGGATGTGCTCATTACCTTCTGAAGTGAATCGAGAACTGCGCATGAAAGCTAGGGATGGAATCGGGCTCCACAAGTGCGTGGCCAGCCTGATCCTCTAGGGGCGTCTGACCAGAGATCAGCGACGGATTCGGCGTGGTCCGGGTGATGCCTCCACCGAAAGAGCTGACCCAGTCGACTTAGACGAGTCCCAACCATGTTGTGTAGCAGGAATGTTCAAAATATACTTCTCAGCTCTGTATTTTGGCACAAGGCTCGAGTTGGAACTTTCCTGACATCCCACGAAAAGTGCGGCTGATTCATTTGAGTTCGATGCAGTCGAGCCAACGGACAAAGTGACTAAATCAAGCATCGACTGTAGTGATTTCCTGGAAAGGAAAACCTGCTTCTCTTCTGAGACGCAGACGCCTTCTTGGTTCCTCAGCGGGAATTCCAGCTCTGAAGCCCAAGACAAACGTCGTACAGTAAAACTCACATTGGCAGGACTCGGATAAGCGGTTACAAACAGTGCCGCTTATTCGAGTTTCACTGTACAGAGGGTGCAAAGTGTTCATCATTGGTTATCCCACTTCATTCCATCAACAACGAAGTAAATCGATTTCATGACGAGGGCAGCTGAGGAGGAGCTCAGGCGGCCTGAAAAACCCCCGGAATCGCAGGAATGACGGTGATTCAAGCAGAGCCCAGAGAAAGTGGAACCCTCTGTCCTGGGCCTGTCCTCCTTGCCAAAGGGGAAGTCCCCCTGACCGGTGCGGGTGAGGGTGAGCGTGTGGAGGCCGTCAGAGGACATTGCTGTTTACTCGATCACCTCTCGTCATCAGGCCTCGTCCCAGGCCTCGCCTCAGGCCATGGTGGGCCGGTGGGCCTCATTGCCACCCTCCAACCTCGGCCAGCAGCACTTTGGGGCTGCGGAGCTCATAAATGGCGACCTTGCCTCATTGAACGGAAGATGCAATTTTCAATCGATTTTTGGCCGGCACTGTACATATGCATATGTACCCATACGTGTTCGGCAAGGTCAAAAAATGACTTTAGCTTTGTCTACGGATGCCCCAATGGTGACGACGACGTCAAATGTTTCGCAACTGTTTGAACCCTCCTCTCTGGCAGTAAGTTTCACTACATATAAGGCTAGGTCACTTCTTTTGATCTCTTGTGGCGTCTTAGAATTGTTGCCAGAATCCACTTGAAGACCTTCTAGTCAGATGGAATGAAAAAAGAATGACATTTTGGGTCCCCTCTTTGCCTCCAAAGTATGTTAGACACAGGGATGTTCGGTCAACATCACAAATTTGATGTGGACCTGCTTAGTTACTTGCTAGAAACAAAACTAGGCAGTCAAATAAAACTAAGAACAAAGTGTTTACAGCTTTGTCACAGGACTGTCAAAATCTGAGCACCTGGTTATGTACTGAACTTATGTAGTAGAACCTTGTTGCCATGGAGGGGGGTCCCCCCATTTTTTGTTTGGAAAACCGTTTGACTACATCCTTACCATTTGACATTAGGTAGCAAACCTAAGATGCCTTCAGTTAAATTCCAAAATTTTCATTTTTTTTGACCTAGTCTGCTACATATGTAAGTTCAGTACATAACAGAGTGCAAAGCTATGAACACTTTGCTTTTTCAATTTAGCGTCTAGAAAGTAGCGAAGCAGGTCTAAGTTTGAAATGTTGACCTTACATCCCTACTATGTCTCAATAACTTTGAAAAAACGACCCCTTCTTTTCACTTAATTTCAAAAAAATATCTTCAAATCGAGTCTTGCAACGCATCTAGGACCCTGCGAGAGTTTTAAAAAAATGACCTATAAATACTATGCTAGCGCTGCTTCCTTCGTTGGGTAAAAAGAATGGACAAAATTTAAAGTGTGTGTGTCTGTGCGTGTCTCACACCACGCACTTCGCATTCGCCACGTGCATGGCGTGAAGTGTGATGAGGGCGTGGACCGTGATGAGCGCTGAGGACGTGTTAAGTGCGTCACAGTCATATACGTGATATCTGTCGGATATAATCACGTAGCTAGTAGTGTTTAATATTCTGCTGATGTCTATCAATTTGCGGCAGGGCGATCGACTGGGAAGATCAGCCAAGATCTGAGGAGAGCCATGAAGAAGCCGTTGATGCCGTAGCTGGACAGGAGCCCATGAGGAAAATCATCTCAGGCGATCCGAAGATGAGTCCAGACTGCCTCCAGAACTCGGATGCACGATAGCATCATTTGGACAGACCAAAAATCAGCACAATCGAGGCTGTTCACAGCAGTCACAATGACAGGATCTGAGATATCGAGGACTTTCCTGTGAATGAGAGGAGAGTTTTTAATTCAGCCTCTCTCATGATCGGGGAAGGGGGGAGGATGACATCATGAGACATCTGCAGGAGAAGCTGTGATGCAAGTCCAGTCACAACATGGACATGAGCCTCAAGTCATCTATGCTGTCTGTCTGGGATGACCTCGACGAAGACTTCATTTGTCGATCATGAGCCTCAGTGTGCCAACAGCTGACCACTGTTGTGAAGGCCAAAGGAGGTCATTGTTGTTGCGAATGAAAATGTGACTCCTCAGATGTTTTTCAAGGTGCTTCACGCATTGAATTCAATAAACTTATGCTATGTCTCGTAGCAGGCTGACTTGGTGTACGTCGATCTGGCAGCGCTGGATGAGTTGAGGAGGGAAGTTGAATGAAACAAATTAAACAAAGAGAAATATTACATTTGGTGCAATGTGACATCCACAGGGCCCACCTAGTGTCCCCGTGGAGGCCGGTGTATGCACTCGTGGTTGGCTAAGTCACCCCATCAAATTGTCCAAAAGACCCAAGATATATGAGGACGTTAAGCGAGTTCTGCTGCACATTAAAAATGCATGAATCATTGCAAAATTTGCTTTCAGGGTCGCATACATAATGTAACACTGTTAACACGCTACATGTTATTGTCTCATTATAGTTTCACACATATTGGATTGGTGTAGTGGCAATCAGACATGAGCATAGGGGAGGGGTACAAAATGCTCATTTTTTAGAGCTTACAGCATCACTGTCCACTGCACAATTGTTAATAACTCCCTTAATAATAGTCACTTCACTGAGTCACACAGATAAGTGTGTCCAGCACTTAAAGGACTAAAACTTTTGTGTCTTGTAATATTTTGCCCAGGCCCGAGACCCTAATAAATATAATATTTCATGATCTTCTTAAATATCAATGATGACTGACATTCAACCCCCACCACCTCGTCTTTTTAAAAAATATATCTCCTTTTGTGTAATGAGCATCTCTCTGCTGTGTACAGGGAAGACTGACCCCCCTAAAAAATGAGCATTTGTACCCCGGCCCATGCTCATGTCCGAGTGGAATACACGGTGAATCGTGAACAGCAGTTGTGTGGTGCAGTCGCTTTCTCCTTTCCTGGAAAAGCACACAAAGTCATGTTTTCTGAGTACTTGGGAGCTACGACCATTCATGGACTTCGTTACGTTTCTCCTACCGAGTCCGGGCGCTGGGGTCGCCTGCTCTGGATCGTCTTCATCACTGCGCAGTTCACCTTAGCAGGATGGTTCATCGGCGATGCTTTGACATCATGGGAAGAGAATCCTCAGGTAGAAAATGAGCACCTTGGGTCCGAAATCTGTAGACAACGAAGAGCAGCAAGGTGACATCTCAGAAGTATCTGGAATAGCAACCGAGTCTTCTGTTCTCTTAGATATACTTACAAATGGTACTCTAGACCCCGACATTAGTTAGTGTTTACATGTGAGTCCATCAGATGATCGGTTCACCACACATGTTAAGCATTCTGGCTTCAGCTGTCTTGACATGAAGACACCTTTGACACACGCTAAAGTACATGTTTTTCTGCTGATGAAAAACAACTTGACTTGAATGACGAACTAGTTGACCTGAGTGAAAAACTAGTTGACTTGAATGAAAAACTAGTTGACTTGAATGAAAAACAAGTTGACCTGAGTGAAAAATAAGTTTTACTACATGTCTGGTGGAAAAAAATCTACCACACGGAATACTACAATGGGAAAGGATTTGTCTACAGGTTTTAATCCAAGGGAGAGTCCTCTGCCACGGGTCAAGGCTGTGAGATGTACTGCAACTTTCCTATCATCGGACCCCTTGAAAGTCTGATTACCGACCAATTGATTTAATTTTCGAAGAGACTATCACACTAGATATCCCTCCAGATTCATTGACTCCTAAGTCACTTTTTTGAAATTGGGACGAAAAATTAGACTGCTCTTTGTGTTTAATTGCACCGCCACCTGTGAATACCCTATCTTCGTACTTTGCAAACGTGATTCTCTGGAGACACTGGTACATCAGTGATATCGACCATCTCAGTTTCATAGTGTGTCCCAAGGAGAAGTGATCCTTTCCAAGCGTTACAACCACACGGGTTGCACAAACACACTCAATATCAAACGAAATTTTCGGCGTCTTTTGAACTTTGAAAATTGGACCACTTTACACTATGCCATGTAGCGAATGTAAATTGGAGTTTTATTCTGTGCCGTCTGCTGGGCACCACTTTTGGCATCGTCATTGATTGGCAGCAACAACAGCATCCGTGACACATTTGCTGATTCATCGAAAGTTGTCACAGTTTTCAAAATTCTTGGAAAAAAAACTTGGGGCTCTGAGGACTGTTGTGGTGACTGACAAGCATGCCTCTGTAGCTCTCCTGGTTGTTGAGGAAGTCATGCTAGTCAAAGATCAGTCCTTTCTGGGACACACTGTAGCAATGTCCTAGTTATAGCCACAAAAACTGGTTGGGTTGAAGTGGTGAATGTAACTGAACCACACAAACTCACAATAGGTGACCTCCTTGAGCATGGTTAGCTACTCCAGCATACCCTTTCCTGATGTCACCATCTGTGCCCCAGGAACCACATATTGGAGGGAAGTGTTCAACATAGCTGCACAGCTAGACACAGACGATGAGGTTTGGCCGGCAACAATTTGTCAAAATTGCTTCATTAATCGTTCTCTTTCCCCATTCCCAAGGTGTTTGCATTGTTCAATTCGTCTTTGTTCCTCCGCGCATTCTTGGCCACCTCGGTAAAGCAGATGGCGGAGTTCTTGGTGGTCAAGGACCTCACCAAGTCTTTCCTCGATGCACCGCTGCTAAATCCTGAAGACCTCTGGCAGGCTGGAGAAGAGGCCAAGGTTGCAATCTGCCAAGGAGGCAAAGAGTTATCACAACAGTTACTTTGAAGATCAGTATATGCTTGATCAATACTTTTTTCCATCAGATGGGTTCCAGTAGACCTATATGAAGATGAAAGGTTGACATTGCTCATAGACTTTGCTAGTGAGGCCGCTGATCACTGGGGGGGTGAAAATGGGACTTTGGAGAACAGAACCCGATTGCGCTCAGCTGGATTGATCAGTTGCCTGGAGAGAAAACCCATGGAACCAGGAGAATCCGAGACAAAGTTTTGCAATGAAGAAAATAATGGGGCTGACGACTTTGAAAAGATTGTTATTGCTCAGGAGATGATCTTGTACAAGCACATGACCAAGGAGAACTGTTCGTTCTGCTGTTGAAGCTTCTTTCCTCTGACAAATCCATGCTGAAATATCGTAAGTGCAAATGCACATGAGTAAGATACATATAACCGCCGGAAGGACTTTCAGGAACAGCCCTTCTACCTGAGGTTGAGACCGTCTCTGAGGCTCAAAAGGACATCCCTAGTGAGGTCACAGTACTCAAGAACGACAATGGCGATGAGTTCACAGAAATAAACCAAATAAAATCTGTCCTCGTTGCACCTGATGACCTCAACTTCATCTACGAATATCTGACTAATCTGTCCAGAAGGACAGAGCGCTTTGGAGGTTTGCCCCTTCCTGTAGCCCTGGGCATTTTGGGAAGTTTAAGTGAGTATGACCATTCAAACTCCACTACTGCAGTGGATGACCAGCAATGGAATATCTTAGGTACAACGGTCACCAAAGAGGCCTTCAGTGGCCCAGACCCTGATGTCTATGATCCTGGCCATACCTTGAACTATGGCCTGAAGGAGTGGGGCGAATCTTACCAGAGCTTCTACCGCTGCATGACTTCATTAAGTGAGATGGCATGGGAAGATTGCAAACAGTTGGACAGCTTCTTCCAGGAGGTCATGAAGGAAGAGAAGTAGGATTTGCGTGGGGATGATGAAGCCCTAACACTACTCATCAACTTATCCATACAGTTTTAATTCCTTCGTGAACAAGTTATCACATCACACCAGCATTGAGCGATCCCTGGAGGCTGTGGCTGACCTCCCCTTGGTCCCCATATGCCACTGGCAAGGAGAGGCACTGGGGGAGAACGTAACCGTGAGCAACCTGGGTCGCCCTGTCGTCATGTGTGATAGGATGAAAAGGATGAACATCCTCCCCTTTTGCTTCACTTTTCCCACCGAAGGCCTCTCTAACACAATCAGTGTGGACGCAGGTCTCAGCTTATGTACGTGAAAAGTCATGTTGAAGACCTCATTGACCGTCTGAAGGTAACAGACTTTCGTCAACAGTTCTGGACAGGGGCTTCGGCGAGACCACCTCGGAAGAGTACCAGTCAAAGGTCGGCAGTTTCGACTACATGGCTTTTGTCCACGAACACGTGAGTGAAGATGTGAAACTTTTCTAGCAAGCCTTCTTTTCTTTATGGAGCTGAGGCTTCTTGAGATAGGAAGACTTTCCGGACTTCATGGACGACTCCAGCATCTCCATGGACCTGCAGGCAGGCAGGATGAATACTGCGGCGATTGACGGCTACGTCTTCTCCTCAACTAAACAGTTCAATTCCATGATTAGCCGCTACAGAAACTGCTTGACTGACGAGGAAGTCCAAGATCGAGCCAATTATTTAACTTTTTTTGACAATTACACGTACGTTTGTACTACATATCTCTCCACACAATCTAAAACTTTCTGCCAACTAGGGCAAGGATTTGCAATTTGGACTTGGAGCTTTCTGTCGCAAGCAATGCTTGCAACAACACTTTGCCAAGTAGCATCAAGATGAAGAGCGACCTGGGGGATAGGAGAGACGCCAAACCCAGTGAAGTCAATTGCTACCGATACCTTCAGAATCACTTTTTAGTAGGTTTAGCAAGTCACGTATTAATTTTCTCCAGAAAAGTAAGGAAAAATTTTATTCAATGCTATTTCAGCACGATGATTATGACCGAACCCAATGTGGGGTGAGGTGCAATAGTATTTATTATACTGCCGAAGTGAGCGTTGGAGAGAAAGTGATTGACCAAGACATCTACTTCAAGGACGTGCATGGCAGAGCAGTCTGGACCAAGAACATGGAAGTATACTCGTACATCACTGACACGAAGGTGCACAACGTCATGAACCTCGTGTCTCTAGATAGGAACCAGTCTTTGATTGAGGTAGGTCTTTTCCTTCTTTCACCAACCTCAGTGCGAATATGCATGCAAATTTTCCCTCTGTCCCCAGAAGCGCCTGGAAAAGGTGGCAGTTGTGAGATTGAACTTTGCCAAGGCCTTCGTTCAGGTGAGGTTTTGCGAACGTCACCCCAAAGAGTGATCAGATCGTCTTTCTGTCCGTCAGAAACTGACCAAGGATGCCAAGGCCACATTCAGTGACAAACTGTCCACCATCGGCGGCACCCTCGGCCTCTTCACGGGCTTCTCCATCACCAGCCTGGCCGAGATATTGTTCTGGATGGCCAGGGCGGCAATGGGCAGGAAGAAGATCCTGTGACCAGGCAGTTCATGTCTTTCTCATTACTCACCACTGTTGCCACCTCTCAACATACATTTTCTTTGCTCCAATACAGCATATTTATTTTGAAGTGGAATGTGCATCAGTTGTGAATCCTGCGGCCTCATCCTCCCTGAGGATGTGAGGCCACTCAGCTCATCCTGCGGCCACTCAGCTTTGGCAATGTCTTGAAGGTGATACATCCTGTTCAGGAGAGTACGTATTACTTGTGCCAGGGTTACTTATGAGACTGCAGGAGTAAAATCTCTTTGAAGTTAGCACTTGTAAAGCCACTCTGACTGGACGAAAAAGCTCCCAATTGCTTATTCTCCGAAAATCTGATCTATGAGCAAGTAAAAATCGAGCAGATTCCGTTCAGAAAGGCATGTACTTTCCTTAGGCAGTAGGTGCTATCTTGCCAGAGGCAACAACTGCTTTCTATGTAGAACAAGAGCAGAGGGAGACACATCTGACTGCTCTACTTCTGACAATTCTTCCAGTCTGCGGATTCAGAGCTACCATAGCACGGGTCAGATTTGGAGCGTTCAGAAATGAAGGGGAGAACAGACTTTCTGAGCAGGATCGAGAGAGCGGCCGTCCTCACCAGTGCCTCTGGATTGTCAGCCTGGACTCAGGTTTGCCACGCGCATGGGGGCTCTGATCAGGCATGCGTCACAGCTGCCCACTGCCAGAAGGGTCGGAAAGAAAATGGAATAGAAAGGACGCCTTCCTACGTATTTGCAAGGGCAAATCTGCGAACTTGACCATGTTTTCACTTGATAACTAATCTACGAACTTGACGCTTGAGAGCAGAATTCTGGTCATGCTTTCTGTGTTCTAGCAGCTCAAGTGGTTTGCATACTTCTTGCACGCTTTCTTGGCCCTCTAAAGCTCCTCTGAGCACAATGAATTTCAGTCCAGATCGTCGTTTGATCCAGTCCAGTCCACATCGGCCGTGTCCATGTCAAAGTGTAACTTTGGCAACTTCTCGCCCCAAACGCAAGTGTGCGGTTAGCGCAGTGTACAGGGTGTACCTTAAGAAAAGCACTTTAGTCCAAAAGAAACACCCCAAGTTGCTGAAAGAGTCGTTTTGACAGTGTCCATATATAAAAGATCTATAAAGTGATGTTCTCATCTTGATGCGTGAACAAGCATTCAAAAATGTTTGCATTGTCTCTTGGTCACTTTGGCACACCCTGTATAGCGATGATTGCATATTCAGGTTAGATATTTCTTAGCTGCTTCTTGAGTGCGCAACGAGATTCTCATTGAGTGCAGCAGGAATTTCCAGCTGTGCAGCCAAAACTTCTCTTTCGGGCGTTTTGTCGTGTCCCATAAATTTGCCGTCTTTCTCGAATAGTTGAGATTCCCGTTGAACTTTTTTCTTCTTTTGCTCAAGTAGCAAAATTCGCCCCAGTTGAGAGTTCGTTGCTGGTGCTCACTAATGATGATCCAAGCTCAAGCCAGCCTCAAGCTTGGACGAGCTCAGATCTTGTGCTCAAGAGTCGTGTCCACATCTTGTCATAGTAATTTGTGTTCAGTAGGAAACTTTTCATCTGCAATGTAAATTTGTGGATGTCAGTAGTGCGAAGTAATAATAGTAGTAGTATACGAAGTAGCTGAGTCACCCTGTACCATAGGATTGATTACACTTGTTCAAAAGACTAGCATAACATAGCAGATAGAACAAGCTTGAGCAACAATGGGGACATGCCTGAGTGACGCTGTTCGTCTGTATATTATATGAAATGCTAGCTGAATCTGGGTGTTTTGACTCAACCATGCATAAGGCTTTGGGCTTGACTCTTGGTGTTAGGCTTGACTTGGCTTGGTCGATCCCCACTAATGCTGATGAGATTCCCAGTGTAGGTCAGAATGAGTCATTTTGGCCGCTTGAATTTGGCAGGGATCTCTCTGTCTGTGCATGCCACAGACGTCCACTGCATGGCCCACGGCCCCGTCGTGTACACGACCTCGTCCGCGTCGTACAGGCGAAGCCCAGGGACATCTTGTACACGGACATGATTGTTCGTTATGCATAGCACGTAAAAGTAAACGATATGAAATGAATCAAAAGTCTATGCTTTCCATGACGTCTCTGACGAGCACTCAGCGTGCGCATAAGAAAGTCGCTCAATGTCCGGAAAGCTGAAAGTTGTTGCCACCTGTTGCGTTTCCGCGTTCATCATATCAGGATCATGTGTGCTTGACGTTCACAGGAAAGGAGCATTTTCCCCTCTGTTTCTGTGTCTGGAGATTGCGGACAAAGTTGATCTGAGATCTGACTCAATCCTTTGGGCGAGACAATAAAAGAAAGTCCAGCAATGCTCGGCATGCGAGCACTTAGGTAGGACTTGCGCAAAGTCACGCTCGAGACACTCTTATACTTTCCGTGACTCTGGAAAAGAAAAGCTCGTGCCAAGACACGAGAATCTGCAGTGTCCAACGCTCTGGATGGAGAAGCTTCGGACATGAAAGACAAACTTGAGGATCTCGCCAGCATTTTAGCAGGCTTTTCCAGGGACTCGGTAGGGTGGCAGGCGGCGCCGCGCTCCAAGGGGGGACAACTTCAGGCCGACGGAGCCCAACTCCAAGTCATTGCAGGAAGCGTCGCTGTCCGGATCGACCTGTCTGTTGGCAAGAAATTGTCCTACTACTTACAGGGTGGACCGAGGAGATGCGCAACCCTGTATAGCATAACCACACCTAGCCACTTCATTGTCCTCCACCCCGTGGAGCAGGGCCAAGCAGCAGGGCCAAGGAGACCCAGGTGGAGTGGCCCAAAATTAGCTCCGTCCTCTTGCACGTCTCCGTCGTCGTCGTCATCGTCGTCGCTGCCGGCGTCGTCGTCGTCGTCGTCGCCGAAAGGGTTAATTGACCAATCAAGAAGTCGCGGAGTCGAAGTCACTGGCGGAGCGCAAATTTTCAGACGCACGCGTGCGCTCGTGCACACAAACTTGTTGGTTTCTATCTTGGGCTTTCGTAGGATAACTGATTTCTTTGCCTTTCTCTCTCGCCTGCCTTGGACAGCTCGATCGTGGGGGTAAAAATAAACGGTCGCGTCCTACTATAAAAGCCTTGGGCAGCAGCCTCAGATCTCCACAGGTCAGTTCGAGTCTCCACAAAGGTAGGTTCTCACATTCGTATTTCACTACATGGTCAGGAGGAAGCTTGCCTGAAAAGTCAGACTACTCCAATGGCCATGACTGACTGTCAATAGCGCTTGTCAATGGTCACCTCGAGCCTGAACGAGGCCCAAATGACCAGAGAAGCCTTTGTCCAAAAGCCCGATAGTAGGGAAAAGAACTTACACAGCAACTGGCCTTTTCTTGCAATAAGGCCGAGAGCAGCAACTGCAGTTCTTTGCTTCAAGAGAACCCTCAGTATTGGTATATGTGTTCCAGAGATAGTGCAGACACCACCTTGTCCTTGTCAAAGTTGTACCACCAACGCACTCTAGTTGTGGAAACAGTGCAAGGTATTTGGAGTCCAACCTGTACTCAGACAGTTCTCCTGCAGGAATCCAATTGACCCTCCGGAATCATGCCTGGCCACGTCAAGAAGAGCACCGGTCCCGACCCGGATCCGGATCCGTGGCTAGTGGTGACCTACGAGCTGAAGACCAAACTGAAGGCCAAGCCCTATGACGCCAAAAAGTCTTGCTGGGTGCCCGACAAGGCCTCTGGCGGCTACTTTGAGGGTCTCATCGATTCCAAGGAGGGCGACAAGGTCACCGTCACCCTCCTGGAGTCCAAGGAGGTGAGTCATCAGGCTCTGCGCAGTGCACATTCTACTTGCTGTCGATGACCATGCACTAGCACGTAGACACATGCAACTGCTTGCTGCACACTGAATTACCACTTAGGTAGACATTTTGCACGCACAGGAATGGTTGCTATCGACGTAATTGCGTTGCTATCGATCTAATTGCGTGGATTTCCGTCCCCAGAAAAAAGTCTACAAGAAGGACCAGGTGGATCAGGTCAACCCTCCCAAGTTCGACTGCTGCGAGGACATGTCAAGCTTGACATACCTGAATGACGCCTGCGTTCTGTGGAACTCGGTGGTCAGGTACAAGAATGAGCTGATCTACACCTACTCCGGTCTCTTCTGCATTGCCATCAACCCGTACAAGCGCTTCCCCATCTACACCCAGCGTGCCATGGAAATTTATATCGGAAAGAGGAGAAATGAATGTCCACCTCACATCTTCGGTGTGGCAGAAGGATCATACCAAGGAATGATGAATGTTGGCAAGAATCAGTCCATCCTTATCACTGGTGAATCTGGTGCTGGCAAAACAGAGAACACAAAAAAAGTCATTGCCTACTTTGCCTCCATTGGTGCGTCGGGCAAGAAGAAAGAGGGAGAACCTGGTCTTGAGGACAAGATTGTCCAGACTAACCCTGTCCTGGAAGCATGGGGAAATGCCAAGACTGTGAGAAATGACAACTCCTCCCGATTCGGAAAGTTCATTCGCATCTGGTTCAATCAGGGTGGAAAGCTTTCCGGAGCAGACATGGTGGTATACTTGTTGGAGAAGTCTCGCCTGACCTTCCAGGCTGAGCTTGAGAGGTGCTACCACGCCTTCTACAACATCATGTCTGACCAAGTGCCAGACCTGAAAGAAAAGGCCCTGCTGAGTGACAACATCTATGACTACTGGTGGGTGTCTCAGGGCAAGGTCACTGTCGACTCCATTGATGACAAGGAAGACATGCAATTTGCTGACGAGGCCTATGACATCTTGGGCTTTACCAATGACGAAAAGTACAATGTCTACAGACTGACTGCCGTTGTCATGCACATGGGCAATCTCACAAAGGACTTTGTGCCGGTGGGTAAGGAAGAACAGGCTGAGGTCAAGGATGACGCAAATGCTGTGAAGATTGCTGAACTCTGTGGTATTGATGCTGAATGGATGATCACTTATTTCTGCAAGCCCAAACTAAAAGTTGGCACTGAATGGGTCAACAAGGGTCAGACTTGTGCACTGGCAGCCAACTCCGTATCTGGCATTGGACGCAAGATCTATGAATTGGTCTTCAGATTCATCGTTGACAAGTGTAACGAGACACTGGTAGATCCCACCATGAAGAAGGTCATGTACATTGGATGCTTGGACATTGCTGGATTTGAGATTTTCGACTTCAACGGTTTTGAACAGATCTGTATCAACTTCTGTAATGAAAAGTTGCAGCAATTCTTCAACAACCACATGTTCGTGCTGGAGCAGGAGGAGTACGTCAGAGAGGGTATTGAATGGGCAAATGTTGACTTTGGCATGGATCTGCAGAAATGCATTGACATGTTTGAAAAGCCCATGGGCTTGCTGGCCATTCTAGAAGAAGAGTCTCTGTTCCCCAAAGCCACTGACTTGACATTTGCCAATAAGTTACACGAGAACTTGCTTGGCAAGTGTGAAAATTTCCAAAAGGCAAGCCCCAAGCCTGATCCCAATGCTCACTTTGCTGTTGTGCACTACGCTGCCACTGTCTCCTACAATCTGACTGGTTGGCTAGAGAAAAATAAGGATCCCCTCAACGACACAATTGTGGAACTTATGAAAAACGGCTCAAACGCTCTCTTGGTAAAGTGCTTTGAGGATCACCCTGGCCAACCTCTTGAGGCTAAGAAAGATTCTGGTGGTCCCAGGAAGAAGGGTGGTGGCAAAACTGTGTCATCTTTCTACAAGGGCCAACTGGATGACTTGATGAAGACCTTGTATGCCACAGATCCTTCATTCATCCGTTGCGTTGTGCCTAACACTCATAAGAAACCTGGAATGGTTGAGCCTGGCCTGGTTATGCACCAGTACAGATGCAACGGTGTGCTGGCTGGCATTGCCATCTGTCGCAAGGGTTTCCCCAACAAGATGGTTTATCCAGATTTCAAGGCTCGCTACAACATTTTGGCTGCTGCTCTTGTCGCTAAAGCTAAAAATGACAAGGCTGCTGCTAAGGCAGTCTTGGACGTGGTGAAACTTGAGGCGGAGAAGTATCGCCTCGGTCACACCAAGGTATTCTTCAGGGCCGGTATTCTTGGCTACATGGAGGAAGTTCGTGAAGATCGCATCGGTGCTGTCTTGTCCTGGCTCCAAGCCCAAGCCAGAGGCAAGTCCTCTCGTATGGTGTTCAAGAAGATGCAAGACCAGAAACTGGCCTTGTACTGCTGCCAGCGGACCATCCGCAACTACTACATTGGCAAGACATGGCTGTGGTGGCAACTGTGGTTGGCCATCAAACCCAACCTCAAATGCACCAAATTTGCCCAGTATAAGGCAGAATACGAGGAGAAGATTGCCATTGCTGAGAAGAATATTGACAAGGCTCTGGCCGACCGCAAGAAAGTTGAGTCCGCTCACCAGGTCCTCGCTACGCAGAAGAATGAGCTGGTGCTAGCACTCCAGAGTGGAGGATCAGCAGTCCAGGACATCATTGACAAAACCAATCGAGTTGAGGCCATGGCTGCTGATGTGCAAAAGCAGCTGGATGAGGTGAACGGGCGCATTGCCATGGAAAAGCAGCAAAAGGATGCTCTGAACCAAGGCCAGAGTAAAGTCAATACTCAAAAAGCCCAGTTGGCAGAAGAAATCCAAAACCTGGAGGCCAAAATGGCCAGTGCTGAACAAGATCGCACTGACAAGGATGAACAAATTCGCTCGCTGAAGGAGGAAATTGAGCATCAAGGAGAACTGATCAGTAAACTCACCAAAGAAAAGAAGGGCACAAATGAATCTAAGCAAAAGACTGAGGAGGACGTGCAGGCCATGGAGGATAAGTCGAACCACCTGTCACGTGTGAAGCAGAAGCTTGAGCAGAGCTTGGATGAGGCAGAAGACGCTCTTGAGAGAGAAAAGAAGCACAAGGCTGACGTGGAGAAGCTCAAGAGAAAGATTGAAGGGGACTTGAAGCTCACGCAGGAGACTGTGGGTGAGCTCGAGCGGGTGAAGGCTGAACTCAACCAAGCTGTCCAGCGCAAAGAAAAGGAGTTGGCTGCCATGGGTGCCAAGATTGAAGACGAGAGCACTCTTGGAGGCAAGTACGCCAAGCAGACGAAGGAGCTCCAGTCTCGTTTGGAAGAGCTTGAGGAGGAGTTGGCCATTGAGAGGGCCTCTCGCTCAAAGGCCGAGAAGAGCCGAGCTATCCTCAAGAAAGACTTGGAAGATCTTGGCAGTCGCCTAGAGGAAGCTGGTGCCAACACAGCAACTCAGGTGGAGCTCAACAAGAAACGCGAGGCAGAACTTCACCGCCTGAAGGCTGAGATTGATGAGCTGAACATCGCTCATGAGGGCACTCTTGCAGCACTCCGCATGAAGCACAACAACACCATGACTGAGCTGGGTGAGCAGATCGATACCCTGAACAACAACAAGATCAAGGCGGAGAAGGACAAGGCCAACATGGAACGAGACTTGCAAGAAGCTCGCGGCTTCTTGGAGGATGGTGTCCGTGCCAAGGCAGAGCTGGATAGGAATGGAAAAATGCTGCAGGGTTCAATCAGTGACGGCCACCAGAAGCTGGACGACCTGGCCAGAGCACTCAACGAGGCAGAGTCTCAGAAGAAGCGACTGGAGGTGGAGAAGGCAGATCTGGAGCGCCAGATTGAAGAGGGAGAAAATGCCACTGCTGGTCTCAGCAAGCAGAAGATTTCTCTGACTACACAGCTGGAGGATACCAAGCGTTTGGCTGATGCTGAGGCTAGAGATCGCTCTTCTCTGCTCTCCAAGTTCCAGAATCTCAGCACCGAGCTGGAGAGCTCCAGAGAGCGCATCGAGAACGAGCATGAGCGCAAGTCCGACGCCCTCAAGGCTCTGTCCAAGGCTCAGTCAGAGATTCAACTCTGGCGATCTCGCTTTGAGACCGAGGGAATGGGACGTGTGGAAGAATTGGAGGGAACTCGTGGAAAGCTCCAAGCTCGCATTGCTGAAGCTGAGGAAACCGTGGAATCTCTCCAAGTGAAGATTGCCAACAGCGAGAAGTCCAAGTCTCGCATGCAGGCCGACTTGGAGGACATTTCCATGGAGTATGAGCGTGTGCACGCAGCAGCCATCATCAACGAGAAGCGAGCGAAGAACTTCGACAGAGTAAGTGTTTACTCTGATAATCTTATGGTGGCCCTGCAAAAATTTTGCTCAAAATCCTCACTAGGCTGACACTGAGTCTACCTTACCCTCGCTCTGACCTCGCCTACCACAACGAATTTCCCTGAGAAATCCCCTGAAAAATTCCCTGAAAAATTTCCAAACCTCACAGGGGCACATTTGGCCTTCTCTCCTGACCCCGGAAAATGATCCATCAACAGTGGGTTGACAAATCTCTTGAATACAATGTGTTCTCACAGGCTGCGGAAGGATCCAGGATATTAAAGAACTTTGATCTCTCCCTAGGTCATTGCTGAATGGAAGGCCAAGGCTGATGACGTCGCTGCTGAGCTTGAAGCAAGCCAGAAAGAAGCTCGCACCTACAACAGTGAGCTCTTCCGCCTCAGGGCTGCCCATGATGAGGTCATTGAGCAACTCGACGTGGTCAAGAGAGAGAATAAGAACCTTGCTGATGAAATCAGGGATCTGCTCGACCAGTTGGGAGACGGAGGTAATCGAAAAGTTTCAAGATCAAGATTTCCGTTCATGCGTGATTTGTTGCGTAATCGATGCACAATAACACAATTGAACTTTTTGTTCAGGTCGCTCTATCCACGAGCTCGACAAGCAGAGGCGCAGGTTGGAGCTGGAGAAAGAAGAACTCCAAGGAGCTCTTGAAGAGGCCGAGGCAGCCCTAGAGCAAGAAGAGAACAAGGTGCTCCGTGCCCAGCTTGAACTTGGGCAAGTCCGTCAGGAAATCGACCGGAAGATCCAGGAGAAAGAGGAAGAATTTGAGAATACTCGGTAACTTCTTTTCCTATGCCATCAGAAACTTGTTGTTTTACAACTTAGAAGTGTCCTTTATATCGTCGTTTTCTTACAGCAAAAACCACGCTCGTGCCATGGACTCCATGAGCGCGTCTCTGGAGGCTGAGCAGCGAGCCAAGGCTGAAGCTCTGCGCATCAAGAAGAAACTGGAGACGGACATCAACGAGCTGGAAATTGCGTTGGATCATGCCAACAAGGCCAATGCCGAGGGCCAGAAGGCCATCAAGCGTTACCAAGGCCAACTGAGGGACACCATTCAGGGCTACGAGGATGAGGCTCGTGCCCGTCAGCAGATCACGGAGCAGGTTGGCATCGCTGAGCGCAAGTCCAATGCCCTGTCCGGTGAGGTTGAGGAGTCCAGGGCACTCTTGGACAGTGCCGACCGGGCCAAGCGCCAGCTGGACGCTGAATTGGCTGATGCCAGGGCTGCTGTCAATGAGATGACGACCATCAACTCCAAGGCCATGCATGAGAAGAGAAACGTGGAGGGCGTCATTCACTCTCTACATGCTGAGATCGACGACATGCTGACCCAGGCCAAGAACTCTGAGGAAAAGGCCAAGCGGGCAATGGTTGATGCAGCTCGTCTGTCTGATGAGCTCCGGGCTGAACAGGACCATGCTACCAGTGAGGGACGTGCCAAGAGGGCTCTCGAGGGACAACTGACTGAACTGGAGGCCCGTCTTGCCGATGCCGAGGCCAATGCCATGAAGCTCGGCAGGGCTGCCATGAGCAAGCTGGAAAGCCGCATCCGTGAGCTGGAATCTGAACTCGGCAACACTCAGTCCAGGACCCAGGAGAACTTCAAGGCCTACCAGAGGGCTGAACGCCGCGTGAAGGAGCTGCAATTCCAACAGGAGGAGGACCGCAAGAACCAAGAACGCATGACTGAACTAGCCCAGAAGCTGCAGCAGAAGATCAAGACCTACAAGCAACAGATCGAGGAGGCTGAAGAAATCGCTGCCCTGAACTTGGCCAAGTTCAGGAAGGCCCAGCAGGAGTACGAGGAGAACGAGGAGAGGGTCAAGCTGGCAGAGGTGGAGATGACCGCCCAGAGAGCCTTCAGGGGAGCATCCTACTTTTAAGCAGCACTCACAATGACAAAATCTTTCCAAGACTGTTAGGCCACGATTCATGCCAGACGGAGTTGAAAATACTGTAACTCTCCCCAACCCCTCTTCCCAAGGACTAACTAGTACCTCCCCCACCAACCCAGCAACGAAGAAAAACCCAAAAAAATAGGGTGAAGGTGGCTCAGTGATAGTTACTGTTGTTGCACGTTCGACAGACAATGCCCATATCCAATGCCTCTTTCTCTCACCTGGCTTGCATAAAGTTGCAGCCTTGTCCTGATCACACAATTGGAGCACCACAAACGTGTCATGTGTTTAATACGTATAACAACGAGCATACAACAACCTTATGTGTACGAATGGTTCATCAGTTAGAGAGGTCGAAATATTCTTAAAAATCGGGCAAAATATTCAATAAATATTTTGAAAAAACCCTCAATATATTAAAAACTTGGCCTTGACAATGAAGGCTACATAGAAGCACGGAGCATCCTCAGATGCAATTGGCGCCGACTTCATCTCTGCCACATCTCCAGGTCCTGTGGAAGAGTCTCTGGAGCACTTTGTCCACCATGTTAATGTCCTCCGAGGCGGGATTCTTCTTCACCACCTGGTCCAGTTTCTCCTCGTCGGTGGTGCCCCTGGCTCCTTTGGCGAGCCTTTTTGGTGACAGTGAGTTGGACAGTGGAACGCAGTTTCTTCCAATTGAGAAATTGGAGGAAGCCCCCAGTTATAATGGATTGACGGCTAGACTGAGCTTCTCCATAAGTTCTTGGGCCTCTTTGACGTTCTTGGCCTCCTCTAAGTTGAAGCTGTTGATGACCTCCGCAATCGTGACAGTGATGACTCTCTTCAGACCTCCGAGTCACACCAAGATGGGAAATTTGCTGAAGAACCTTGATCATGACACAGGTTCTTAGTTGTTGGCTAGAGGCACCTGTTTGCCAAAAGAGCACGCTGGCATATTATGGCAAAAGAATCAGCGGGAAACTGAATCAGCAACGCACGAGTAGTTTTATTCGTATGAAGTGTGATGCCTTGATGAGGGACGGATTTATCAATGGAGGAAGGATTTTGTACATTAAACATTGCCTCATTCTGGTTCGACATCTCGGTCACTTGCGGTTTTGGTTTTAGTCTGGGCTTGGACTATCTTGGCAACAAAGATAGCTGCAACAAAAATCCCGATCCACACCATGACGGTGGCCAGGACTGTCCACATGAAAACCATGGGGTTGTTCACTATGAACTGGCCAAGCAAAGGTGTATACACATCTATGCCGATTGCGCCAGCAATGGAAAAGGCTGCACACATGCAACTGCTGACTGCCATAAATTGCTCCAGCCAGAGGAGATTTGTGGCATAGATGGATGCCATGCCAATTCCTAGCACACCTGCAATCACCTGCAACAAAAGATGAGAAAGGCTTAAAAACATAATACCATGGCAATAAGATGAAGAATAAGTGCAACCTATGAGGTGAAGTAATACTATTACTTCACATCATTGTGAGTGAAGTAATGTAGCATGTACTGAAGCTGTGCTTGTGTTATGTACTTCCATACCTGGAGGACTTCAGGTGAGTGTTCAGCAAAGAAGACTGCAGCAATGCTGCCTCCCAGACACAGGACCAAGTTGAACCACATGATTATAGATGGTTTGGCTTTGGCGGCCACAAAAATGGTGATGACTCGCATGATGGTGATGGCTCCCGAGTACACTGAGGTCACATGGGCCCCCTGGCTCCTGCTCAGCTGCAGTTTGGACTTGACTGAGAATGTGGTCAAGTAGATGCTAACTGAGCGCTCTAACCCCACATAGAAGAAGAAGAATATACATTCGAGGACTGATAGGAATAATATGGAGAAAGACCAGAAAGGCTTCTCTGCCTCTCTGGCTCTCTTCTCTTCCTCGTTGTTGTGAGTCACGTTGTTGTCGGCGTCCGCCTCTTCCCTCTTGAGATGTTCCTTATGATTGGCAACAGCCTTTAGGCCAAAGTAGAGAAACCCCAGGGAAATGATAACTGTGACTCCTCCACTGAGAGCAAAGAAGATGGCCACTCTGGAGTCTTCAGACGCCTCTGATGACTTTAAGTACCCCTCAATGTCGGTTTCGTTCTTGCCCGCAGCTTCAAGTCTCTTCACTGTCGATGAGCGGGTTGACAGGAGTGGCGCAGCCAAGAAAGGCGATACAAAGGCCCCCAAAGCATAGCTGGTGTGGATGCTGTGCACGTAAGGGCCGGATTGTCGGTTGCGCCAGATGTAAAGGCATTGTGCATTTCCCCCTGAAGAAGTTGAGTTAGAAAACGTAATGCATGACATTATCTAGTGTTCAAACCTGGGGCAAGTGACCCATTGGCGAAGCCTAGGAGGAAGGCATCTGCGAAGAGTACATAGACATGCTTAAGGTGTGGAAGGACTATGTGCGTCAGGCCCAGACCACAGGTAAACAGGAAGAGGAAGATGTAACGCATGTGATCGTATTTCTCCATGATGTAGCCAGCTACAAAAGTAATTTTAAATTTAACAGTCACTGCAGAAGCGAAGTGCGGGGTTTTGGTATTGAAACATTTCCTTTGTGATTTTGATCATTGGACTTTTCACTATGAACTCATGGATATCACAGCAAGATTGTGACAGCTCAAGTTGAACTGGAGCACTCAAACTGCGGCGCCACCCAAAAAGTAGTGCTGAACACGGTCCTGCCCACTTAGGGTTTTTTTGCTAAATTCCAATTTACTCTGCAAAATTTGCTAAGTTTAAATTTCCTCGGCAAAATTTGCTAAATTTAAATTCCCTCGGCAAAATTTGCAAAAGTGCCGGGGGTCCGGCCCTTCTCGGAGTGGACCCCCATGGATTCCCCCGTTCCGGAGTGCGCTTTGCACATGTGCAAAAAAAAACCGCTTGGCAGACACCCCCTTGTCGTCTGTGACTCCCTGGCAAGGCGTCAACGCACACAGAGTGTTTTGGACGAAGCAAAGAAGAGGCTGACCATGTCAGTCGAGGAAAGGAGGGGTCTTCTGCCCGGGAGGGGCGGGGCCGGTAGCACCTCAGAAGATTTCAGCAAAGTTGGGCGGAAGAGGTAAAAGAAGCTTTTCGTGAGGGAAAGAACTGTGACCATGGTGACCAAGCCTCGAAGAGTTCAAACAATGACTGACTTAGGACTGACAGAGTTCTTTCAGGACTTACTCAAATGATCTGATACCAACAGAAAGGGCTTAGTTGCGAGACAAATACCTTATTATTCTATTGAAAGGGAAATCTCCAAGTTCTCCTACAAGAGTTGGGACTGTTAGACCAGCAACTTGTACCTAGCCAATCTGCTCTGACGGGGACCTCCAGCTGAACCACAGCAGTGCTGGAGGAAAGAGTCATGAGAGAGGAAAGTGAACTAGAAAAGAGTACACGGCAAGTAGCAAGTCCTGAGTGGGGAGCAGAGAAGGACACTAGAGTAGAGAAACTTTCTCCAGCAGCACCTCTTGATGACTGGTAATTATAGCCAAAATCCTCCTTACTTAATATTTCACATCCACTACATAGGACTTGAACCCAGCCAAGTTGACCGTTCTCACGGGTCCAGCTTCCCTCTTTCCTTGTATCTTTCCCTCCTCCAATAATGCTCTAGAGCCCCGTGACCTTTCCTGCAACAAACATACACAGAAGACCGCGAACCACAAGTGTTTAAATCCCTACTACACAACTGATTTGAAATACTTGATATACTTACTCAATAATGAACCAAAAGGGGCTCCCACTCCTTGAAACAAAAACATTAGAGACATGAACTCGACCGAAGTGCCATAGATCTCCGATAAGTCGAGGAGAGTGGGTCCACGACCAGCTATGCACACTCCCTTGGGAACAGATAAAACATTCAAGAGATTCATATTAATTACACATTAGGCTAGAAGTGCCTTTACCTCAGCAAAGAAAGCTAGGTCGAGTACGGCAGTTTAGATCAGCCTGGATCTTTGTGCCGAGTCCTCGCTCTGCTTCGAGTCACTTGTGCGACGGTCAGTGGGGACAGCACCGTCAACCACGTCGATGCCATCCTGGCAGCTCCTTTCCTTGGGATCGCTTGTATCATCTCTTTGTTCAGCACTCATGTTGGACGGTTCAACGATTCCATCAGTTGACACTGTAAAACCCTGTTTCTAGTCTGGTCAGGAGATGAGAAGACTCTGTTGCTTTTGGCTTCCTGAGCTAAAATATGCGTACAGGTAGTAGAACATCAGTGCCTCATGAAGCAGTTACGTAACACGCATTCCGAACTCGCAAACCTGTCTTAGAAAAAAGAGAGCACAGACGGCACGAAGAGCATAGAGTACCGGTTCAGAAAGCACGCGGACTATGTGAAGGCCCTAAGATCATATAATTTAGCTCAGTTTTCCAATAATAATGGATACTTCAGCCACTTAAACATTAATAAGTGCCACTTCTTTAGTTAAAAAGTGAAATTATGTGGTGTTAAATGATGCATAAACAGGTGTGAGAAAGTATTTACCCCGAATTTACATTTGCCCACGAAGAAGTCATAGAAGGGGATAATTCGAAAACTCACAGGCGACGAGCATGTGCTCCACAAGTGACATGAAGAAGCCTGGGGAAGAAGATGCACAAGTCCACACTTGACGTTGATGCATCACTAAGGAGGATGCGTGTCCGGTTCCTCAAACTCATGGTTCAGCTCCCTCCAGCAGTCATTGAAAAACCTTGGCCAAGGATTGGAGGGTCATACTTTCGTAGCCAAATGCCCTGAGACAGACTGGCACAACAAACCTTGCCACGGAGAAGCCATCTGCGTCATCCAAGAAGGCGGCATTCACCAGGACTGGGGGATAGCACCTCTCGTTGTCCAAAGTTAGAATGACACTCTTGCTAAAGAACTATATGCTACTTTTTACCAGCCTTCTGACACTCAAATCAGCCACTTCTCGTCCTTAATCTTCAGCAGTCCAAAATTGTACATCCTTCAGCTTGGTCCTCATGCGGTCCATCATTCTAGTAAGACAGGCTGGTAGGTACTTCATGAGCAATGGCGAGGACAAAGTGAGACTCGAACAAGTCATGCAAAACGGAGAATGCCACTGCACGTACGGACTGTACCTCTTAGAAAAGTTCTCACAACGATGTACGCGCGCTTTTGCTACGTTGGCATCTTGCCCGGATTTGCACAAGGTTACCAGAGATTGAGGTATTTACTGAGAGGCAAGGAGAGATTCGATTTGAAAGAAGGATGAGGCCTGCTCTTTTTGTCACATGCACCTGGAAAAGAATCACGGATCGCACTGCAGAAGCAGGGAAAAGTCTGGCTTCTCATTAAACTCCTTGAGGCTCTTCTTCTGCAAGACTGGAGTGCTCAAGTGACAGAAAGAACCACAACGGACATGTTAAATGCTTGAATGTCTCTACTGAATCTGCTTTTGGCTGGCTGGTTGGCAATGACAAATAGGTCAGGAGAGTGCTCCTCACATTTCTTGCCATTTCGATGCCTTAGACAAAGTGTGCACACGCGCTCGCGCATGCGCAGTGTGAGTTAAATTCGTTCTTACTGTATAGTTCTGTTGAATGCATGTTCTACTGTAAGTTCGATGAATCGTACTATGATAAGGTGATCTGGACTGGACTGTGCTCACGTACTTTGATGAAAAGGGTCTGAGTACTCGAATGTCTCGTGTCTCATCGCCTCGCGACCCACTGCCACTCGTTCTACGGCATCCGAGCCAGCAACATCGCGGTCGTCTTCATACACACGTGCCAGCACAACTACCTGGGGTCAGGCGGAGAACACGGATCGTTCTTGACGGACAGGCTTCAAGGGAAGCCTTTCGGGCCATCACCAGCGTTGCGTGGACGGGGTTTTGAGGAGGCCAACGGACTGGACAACTTC
>JAAUXU010151454.1_pt1 | contig 48956 bp, 56 predicted proteins | sample 7278151 | NCBI WGS metagenome assembly JAAUXU01 (sample SAMN14350113, study PRJNA611818) | marine sediment metagenome | isolation source: surface marine sediment (1.8m) | place: French Polynesia: Moorea | collected 2018-08
TACAAGAATCCCCTGGTTCTAGCAACACTTCAGTTACAAGAATCCACTGTTTCTGACATCCCCTCAGTTGTAAGAATCCTCAGGCTTTGACAACACTTCCATTATAAGAATGCCATGATTCTAACAACACTTCAGTTACAAGAATCCCCTGGTTCTAACATCGCTTCAGTCACTAGAATCCCCAGGTTACATTGCCCAAAAAGCGATGACATGACTATGAGCGGAACCACTGTATGGTGCCCACACAAGACGTTCCACTGTACGTAGTGAGCTTTCAGATTTCGTCAAAGCTTTTGAACACCACCTGTTGACCGAACTTGGCACTCATCCTGAGTCACAAAACCCCCGGTCAGAGCGCGCGCGTACAAAAGCCCACATTATTTATTGTGGGAGTGGAGGCCCCCCCCCAAAAAAAAGGGAAAGTCTCTACGCTGTGCAACATTGCTCTGATGAAAACGTCCCTCCCTGCCCTCGGTGTCTCGGCAGTCCACAGCGAGCACCAAGTGGTCCATGGCGCCACCTTCGTAGGTCTTGAGGCCCTCCAAGGCCATCGACACGTCGCTTGTCATGGAAATTTCGCCCGGAAAGTGCAAAACTAGATATGGGAATGGGTTTGTTTGAGCCTCCTCCTCGGGATAAAAGGGAAGGAGGAGACTTTTATGGACCATTTCTGTGTAGAGTCTCTGAGGAGGCATAAAACTCTCGCCAGCGCACGCACGCGCGCAGGCAGGAAGGACGGAGAATAGAAGATACAGCAAAAAAATGAGAGAAAAGAGAATAAATTTTACGAAATATTTGCCTTCACACCCCAACTTTTGGAGCAGAACTCGCCAAAAGACTTTTTTGCCTCGTTGTTACCCAATTAATGGACGGAGGAAACCTTCTTTATCCTGCAGCAAATTCGCAACCTCACTTTTTTGCACGTCTCTTCTGTGCTTCAAGTACTGGTACTTGGACGGGCACTTCAGTACTGAGGGAGGAAGGACACGGGAGGAATTTTCTCCCCACACTCTCAAAGGAAGACCTAGGAGATGTAGCTGGAAGGACCAAAAAAAGGCTGAGGAAAGACAAAAAAATAAAACAGTGTGAGCATCAAGAGTGAAATTTCCTCTCCGCGTGGTTTAACTAACGGGTGGCTGTTAAGGCCGACTTAGACAGTGGAGAAGAGGCTGAAATTTGCAAATTTCCCGGATTAAATTTTTTTCTCCTGTTATTTCAGTCTTCAGCGAGGAAGAGCCTGACTTGAACAGCGAGGTCGAGATCACGGTAAGAAAAGTGCCAATTTGCTTGCAAATCCTGCTTTCTTTTTTTGCAAACTTCAAGGAAAAGTGTGTAGCGAGTAGAGTTTCTTTTCACAATTCCCCCCTCCCCCCCCCCCCCTCTCTCTGTAAACGGAGCCTGTTTTCACCCAGTACCTCCAGACTGCCGAGACCGTGGAGTCGATCGTGACCCAGCTGATGGAGAAGCAGCGCGCGGCGCGCGCGGCCGCGCTCAACAAGCAGCTCGAATGCGGCTGCCCGGACTCCACTAATCCGGACAAGGCCTGCAGCCACCAGCCAGGGCAGCAAGAGAATCAGCCGCAGCAACAACAGCCGCGGAGGGTCCAGGCGACCAAGAGTGAGGCTCACACAACCTCTGGCGGTGGCGGCGGCGGTGGTGGCGGAGGCGGCGGCGGAGGCCGCGCCCCCTCCTCACGGCACCGAACCGGCCGCGGATCGGCGGCCGCTATGGCCGCCGCGGCCGCCGCGGCGCACAGGATGCAGAGACAAGAGAACGCGCAACAGGTGCGAGTCGCCTTTGTCTTGAGAATCTCTCTGTTTGGTCGCTTATTTTCTCCGTTCTTTCCCACCAAAAAAAAAGTTTTATAAGACAAGCGACAGGTACAATTATCCGCAGGGGTCGTCCTACTCGCAGGTGTCCTCGACCACGGGCAACATGGACAGCAGGCACAGCCCGGCGGAGGCTCCATCTCCACAGAATCAAGTATGCTCAAAGGACAGGGGGATGCCAGAAGTGACTCGTTGAAAGTTCGAGTAGAATAGAGAAAGAGAACTTTCCATGAAAGTATGAGCCGATGACACCGAAAGTGGAGCAGTTCCTTGATTAACGTCAGTCAGTTTTAAACATTGAAAGTTTAATTCCGTTGACAGCCTTAGGGGCCGTTTAATACTCAGACCGACCTAACGCAGAACAGTGAAGTCTCGATTTAACCACAGTTTTATGAAACTATCGGTAAATAGAGACTCGAGTACAATGCAAGTAAACCACTCTTTAAAGAGTCACTTTTCTGCGGTACCTTTCTTCGGGTACTTCGAAAAGAAACATCCTTACATGGTACTTTCAGCCAGTTACTTTTGGCTCACCCTGTTCACGCACGAGTCCGACTTTCTGTGACGTACTAATTCCCCCTCCCCACCCTCCCCTTCAGTTAAACGTCCCGTCGCATTTGGTGCTCTCAGTGTCCCAGATCCAGGCCAGCTCTGCCGCGGCCGCCGCCGCGGCTGCCGCTGCTACGACAGCCAACAGCAGCGGCTTGCTCATCCTCAACCCGACTGCCGCCAATTCGACCTCTTCCTCTCCGGACGGCGGCGGCGGCGGCCACTCGCCGTCTTCGCGGCTGAATCATCCCCCGCGGCTGGACGGACTCGCGCCTCTCGTGAATCACCTGGCAGCAAACGGCCAAGACGCCGCGACCTCCGCTGCTACTTCCCGATCGTCTCTCGCGGCAGGTGGCTTTGCTGATTACGCAGATGGCGGTGGAGGCCACTTTGATGGCGGCGGAGGTGGTGGCGGTGGCGGAGGGAACGGCGGTGGTTTCGGCGATCACATGAATGAAGGTGGAAAGCTCATGGACTTTAAGTCTGCGTTCAGCGACCTTGACGCCAAGCATGGGGAAATGAGGTGCGAAGGCTTCTTCTACTGCAACGGGGGGAGTGAAAAGTCTGCCTGTAACTACACGTCCATGTTTAGTTTCCACGACACGTTCGGCATGAGTCAGGAGGAGATGCAGCGGACCCTCCAGGCCAACATGCCGAATGGCCACCCCCACAACAGCCACGCCCACCACCCAGCTGTCGTGGGACCCGCTGCTCACCAGCAGCCCCCGCAGTCACACCCGGTGGACCTCAACCCCATGGACTTCATCGAGCATGAAGTCGTCAGTGGTAATAGACATCTCTCTTTCTTCTACTTTGACATGTGCTATGTTGAGGTTAAGAGGGTCAAAAGTCATGCTGCACCTCATTTCCATCAGGGCCCCACGGCATCCACGGCCACACCTTCGGCGACGTCACCCTAGACGCCTTCGACTTTGGGGACTTGGCCGGCTCCCACCCTTCCGCCACGGCTGCAACCGACTCTGGCGGCGGTGGCGGCAATGGAGGCGGCGGTGGCGGCGGCGGGGGGTACACATCAGCGACCTCGCCGCCCCTCTTGACCCCCAACCACCTGCCCGCCCCCATGTTGGGCAGCAGCAGCAGTAAGAACAGCAGCAGCAGCTGCGGACGGCAGCAACACCCTCAACTGCTGGCCCAAGTCTCAGACTACAGTCCTGAGTGGGCCTGGGCTGAAGTAAGTGCGTCATGCTTGACAGCAGGAGGGGGTCAGGACCCTCAAAGTCCTTGCACCCCTCCACTAATATTATGTCGGGAGAGAGAGGTTGCAGGAAGAGAAAAAGGGCGGCTTAACCATTCACAATTTGGGACAATATTGCTCTTTTGTTCTTTTAGTGTGCCAACCAACCCTTTGCTTCCAAAACCTCTCTTCCCACATTTTCCTACAAACTTCTCATGTAGTAGCTGAAAAGTCGTCTCTTGAGAGAGACAGACACATTCTTTGCTCTTCCATTCACCTACTGCTGCTCTACCTAGTGTATATATATATATTATGTTCATATATATATACATAAATAATCCACACCTCTGCTTATTCACACCTGAAAAGAGAAAAGATCCTTCTTCTGCTTTCCTTTCACATGTCTCGTGATTCATTTGTCAAACTGTGTGCGTGTGGTCATTAGCAAGAGTGCTATATTCAGAGGAAAAGGATTGTACATACAGTATATAAGGTGCCACACACCTTGATGGAGGCCTCATATACATATAGTATATAAAGAAAAGTAAGTATCAGTCTTTCCTTTGCCAACGTAACTTTCATGCCTTTCGTAGTCCTGACCTCGTTTGTTTCTGATTCCCACCTCTGAAAGTCTTGATCCTTATTTTCGCTCATGCTTTTCAGTAGTGATTCTAGAAGATGTGTACATATGTGCGTACAATGGACAAAAAGCTTGATTTTCACAGGATTTTCGACCGGAAAAAGAACAAAAATTTTAATTTCTTCGTCATCTCAGACCTAATTTAGCGTTCTTTCCGTCATCTCGATGAAGCTGATCTTGCATTCCTGCATCTTGACAGTCTGACTTGACAGAGAAACATTCCAGATCATTGGAGCCTCGCATCGAACGGTTGAAGGATTGGATAAGTCTTAAGAGATTCCTTCAAAGGCAGGGGAGGAAGAGGCTGACCAAAACTCTCCACAGGCGTCAGCTCATGAAAATAAGGAAAATTAACCCTTTTCTCTCTCTCTCTCTCTGTCTGTCGGTGTGTGGGTGTGTGCGCGTCCGCCTCCCCCCTCCCCATCTTGTCTGTCCCCCTCTTGGTGTACTTCGTGTCCGTGCGGACCATGACGTTCCACTTTCAGGGCGGGACCAAGATCCTCGTCACCGGCCCGTGGTCCTCGGGGCCGCCGGCTGCAGCTGCTGCTGTCGGCCCAGGTGCTCCTCCTTCTGCTCCTGCTGCAGATGGAAACTCGCTGGTTGATGGCAACCCTGCTGGAGGGTACCGGGTCCTCATTGACGGCTTGCCCATCGCTAACACCACCCTGGTGCAGGATGGAGTGCTCAGGTGCCAAGTGCCAGGTAATGTGGCTCCAGCTCCTCAATGTGGGGGGGACGTTTCATACAATGAACGTATGTCTTGGCACCACTTTTATATTTCTATAACTCTAGGAGTCTCTTTGAGATCTTTAGAACAGTGTGCAAATGATTTAATCATTCATGTTCTCTGACTGTACGACAGTTTTGGGTCCACAGTACTCTTGCCCACTTATTTACCCCCTCTTTCCGCTGGGAAAAGAGATTGTAAGAGAAGGAAAACCTTTCTGAAGTCCTTTCTGAAATTCTTTTGCAGAGAATGTTGCCAATTTTTTTCTCGTCTTGTTTTCTGTGCTCATTTCTGACATTCCCCCTTAGCCCACGAGGCCGGCCGCGTCCGCCTGGAGGTCAGCCTCGGCGGCGTCGTGATCAGTCAGGCTGTGTCCTTCGAGTACAAGTCCAGGCTGCACTACAAGCTGGGGAATCCCGACGAAGAGGTCTTCACGCCCACTCTGCCTTTTGGGGACTGCAGCCTAGAGCTGTCGGACAAGCAGGAGGAAGTTCCTGAAGATGAAGAGGAGGACTGGGAGAGCGCTCTGGCTCAGAGGCTGGAACTGCTCAAGGAGGCCATGGAGAAGAGACACAGTAACGTGTTCGTGGTGAGTGGGAGCACCGTGCGTATTTGCAGTGCAAAATTTGCATCAACTTCTTCTGTCTTCTAGCAGAGAGAGCCCCAAGTGATAGAAGAAGTGCTCGTGTCCATGATCGAAAACCTCATGCAGCAGAAGGGCCAGGGGGGATCGACCAACTCCGATCTGCTGCTCTCTCTGTGCCAGCAGGATGAGGTCGAGGATCAAGGAATCATTCCACAAGACATCTTTCCAACAACTGCCATTGACAATGCAACCATCACCGAATCCACAGCTTGTCAGAACATGAGTCTGCTCCACCTGGCGTCCGCCCTGGGTTACACAAAGTGAGGATAGTAGTATAATGCGTGACAAGGAGTCATAATATAAACGTACATAACTTCTTCACCCGTCAATGATCCAGGCTGGTCAGCTCCTTGCTCGATATTGCCAAGGAATTGTCTCCAGATTCTGCCCTCCGCAAAGAAGTTGATCCTCTTGCCCAGGATGACGAAGGATTCACTCCTTTGGTAAGTTCTAGCAGATATTCTTGAATCTGACCTTGAAGGTCAACCAAGGCCATTTTCCTGCCTTTGAGGATCATAACTTAGAATGTCAATGAGACCTCGGAATTTTAGATAGAAACCGAAAAAAGTTAAAAACCTAATGCGTCATCTTCGTGTCTTGACACTTCAGAACGCATAAAAAAAACCAGAAAAATCAAGAACAGAGTGCAGTAAAATTTTGAGGGCATTTTAAGGGCATTGTTGTTGCTATCGTTGTTGTTCACACCAAATTTCATGTTGTCTTCTGCTTGCGCAGATGCGCGCTTGTGATCACGGGCACGAATCCACGGTGCTCGTCCTCTACGGGTTCGAACCCTCGGCCGCTCGGATCCGCAACTTCGACGGCGAGTCCTGCCTTGACCTGGTCGCGCCGCACGAGCGGCTGTCGGCGGAGCTGGCACGACTCCTCAGGGTGGCCAAGAAGCAGCAGCAGCTACTTTTGCAGCAGCAGCAGGCGGAGACCAAGGTGGAGTTCGTCAAACCGGACCAAGTCAACACGTAAGCGACTGAAGAAAGACAATTTCAAAGGTTGGAGCAGCTGTGTGATCAAGACCAAATTTTTCCAGAAAGCCTTGTCTGGACGACTTCCGCCAGCTGTCGAACTCCAGGGCCTCCTCCAGCGCTCACAGGAGCTTCGGGGGATCCTCCAGTCAAGGTCGCTCGGACTCTCCAACAGTGGAGTCTTGCAGGACTCAGGTACGTGTCCATCAGGACTACGGACTTGGCGGTAGATTTTTGGAAAAACACTCGATTTTCAACGTTGACCCTTTGCGAAACTCGAATATGTTTTGTGCTATGTCTAGACAACATCTAAGGGTCTTTTTTACCGATTTTTCCCCACTTTGTCTCATGGGATTGTACTGATCTTCTGCATTCTTTGGTCTTGGTGATTATCACTGATTTTAGAAATATGAAAATACAGCCTCATTTCCAACCAGGAAATGAGTTGCAGGATCAACATTCCCAGTCGTGCAATCAAATGCGTTGAAGACGGAGTCAGGACTTCTGAAAGTCTCACCGATAATGCTTAAATAGATCCTGCTATTTGATGTATGTTGTGATGCACATTTTCCTCTGATTTCAACAAATGCCGATCCCTAACCTTATTTAAGACACCTGCATTGGCAGAAATGCTCGTAACACTTGCGTTCCATTTGTCAGGCGCCCAACGACAGCAGCAAGTCTTCCTTCGCCCGCGTCCTGCGCTCCGCCTCGCCGTCAGTGCAGCAGCCGCTCACCGTCAACGTGGACAACAACAGCCAGCAGCAAATCGTCGTGGTGGCCAAGAGGCGCGGCGCCTGCCTCTCCAAGAGGTCTTCCCTGGATTCAGGCATCAACCTGCCGCCCGTGCGCCACCTGGCTGCGGCGCATGCGCCATCGGCGCACGAGAGGAAGGACGCCAAAACTGTGCCGAAGTCAGTTGTGCTCATAGGGTTAACGTATTATGTTTACTAATGTTTGTACCATTCTTTCTGCAGAAATTCCAGAAGACAAAGCCACGACAGCACCGACGTGAAGAGCTCCAGGGATGGAGAAGGTTGGACGAATTGAGATTGTCAACCTTGGTTCATAATTTCAAATCATTGTTCTATTATTACTTCTTACAGAAATTGACAACCCTGAGTCTCCCATCATCGACGTGGAGGGCCTGTCCGACGGCGACGACAGCTTGGGAGCGTCCAGGAACTCCGTCTACGTCAGGGACGAGCGCATGGAGGAAGAGGGTAGGGTCGCGAATGAGAAGATCTTGTCAAGTTGCAAACATTGCAAAAGCGAAATATTACTAGAATCTGCCATCAAATGCGAGGAGGAAGGTGACGAAGAACAGAGAGTGCTCTCCTTGGCCGAGCAGTTCATCGCGGCCATGCCAGACAGGATCAAGGTAAACACGCACACACTTAAATCAGCCTGAAAAATAAGTCATTGTTTATATATCCCTATTCTTGCTGTAGAACGAGAGCGACGGCGAGCCGATGCTTCTCTGCTATCCTTCGTTCTCGTCCGCCTTCAGCGTGGGTGAGGCCTCCACCCAGTCCCTGGTGTCAGACGACCTCGGCGTCGAGTCCATGTGCGGCGACGACGACGACGAGGAGATCAACGAACAAGACATTGGTAACGTAGACCTGTTAAAACATAGTCGTGCTGCAGAGAGCCATTTTCAACGTTTGACGCAGACTTGGAAGAGTTGGAGGCCTCATTGGTGTACAGGGAGTGCACTCCTGCGTCCTCCAGCAACCTCAGCCCGGAATCCTCGTGTCTCCAGAGTCCAGCCTCGTACACATTTGAATCTCCCTCGCCGCTCACAACTCAAGCAGCTGGCGGCCGCTTTCCCGCCGCGGCGGCTCCTCCGGGCGCCAGCGCCGTGGACGCGGCTGCCAACAAGTCGCCCGAGGGCACCACGGCCGATCTGCAAGAGTTTCTGCAGGTAAAGAGTCCGCCCGTGTGCGCACATATTGCAAGTACGTACATTTGATCCGTTTGAATTCACCTTCAGTAGCTGCAAAGTGCTTCATGAGAAGTCGTCTGGGTGTCTGCAGAACAGTCTTAACAGTGTCTTAGGCGAATCACGTGTAAAAGCTGTTGTCACCCAAGTGTAAACCCAAAAATATCTCACTTTCTGGCTCCTCAGTGAAACCTCAGTGAAAATTAAACTTTAACATTTGGAGAGTACAAAAATGCTTTTTCATTATTAATAATATATTTTCCATGGTGACTGCTATCACTTTTGACTACAGAGCATAGACGCAGTGGCCCCTGGCCAACTGCGGCAAGCACCGAGTTTCCGGCCAAAAGGACCCCGCCTGCAGGGTGAGCCTCAGGGTGTCCACACTTGACAGTGCATCTTGCTGCCTGTGCCCTTCAAGATCAATTTCAACTCTCATGGTCAACGTTTTTAGGGCACAAACTTTAAAACTCACTGAGCTGGGGTCATAAAAGAATGATTTGCACTGTAAATGACGCAGACTGGATGTCTGTGTCAGAGTGAGTTGCAACTAAAACAACTAAATCACTCGCCCATTGCAATCACCATGAATCTCCAGGTGATCAATGTTTGAGCCACAGCAATGATTTATTTATTTACTTATTCCCTCCCTCCTTGCAGGCTTCTTTGAAGTGCGAGCGTGACTTGAGCAACCTGACGCTGTCGGACCAGGAGCAGAGAGAGCTTTACGAGGCCGCCCAGATCATCCAGAAGGCGTACAGGTCGTACAAGGGCCGCAAGAAGTCCATCGGCGGCCTCGAGGACTGCAGCACCCCGGAGTACCACGAAAAGCAGGCTCAGGCCGCCATCACCATACAGAACTACTACCGGAGATACAAGGCCGTGAGTACAGTAAAAGACGTCATGAAGTGTGAGTGAGAGAAAATGCGCCCTAGGCAGAGCTGGACTTTTTGCTGTCTCACACTGTACCTGCAGCGCGTGAAGGATGTTTTTCCCAGAGGAATTTGGCCATGATTCTGTGTCTTTCCTTGCAGTATTTGTCGTACAAACAATGCACCCAGGCGGCCACGGTGATCCAGAGCAAGTACCGCACGTACGCGGAGCACAAGCGCTTCAAGAAGAGCCAGCAGGAGGCGGCGACGTGCATACAGAACTACTACAGGACGTACAAAGAGCAGAATGCCAACAACAAGTCGTCCAGAGGCAGCAGGGAGTCGACGCCATCCATAGGGCTGAAGTAAGTGTGGGTCATGCCGTAGTATCTATACAGAGGGGCTCAGTTTTTCAAATGTATTTATTTGTTGATGACAAGTGAATGACAGATGTAATTGAGCATTTCTGCATGTGAAGCCACGATCAGCGCATTTTCGTGCAGGAAGTAAATTCGCTTTTTTTCGCATGTTGCTAGAGTGCAATTTTCAAAAAAAAATCTCACTTTGAATGCTTGGAATTGGAAAAAATCGTGGAAAAATTGCTTCAAGTGTTGACCAAGTCCTGTACAAGAATGGCGATAGCATTTCATAAATGTTTATAGTGTACACGTACTTAAACAGTGTGAGCCAACCAAAAAGTAACCTCCTTTGTAGACGAACCTACTCCCAGAGACGCCAGCATCAGGCCGCCAAAAAGATCCAGCAGTTCATGCGGAATTCCCATCTCAAGTGAGTGGCACAGATTTTTGCCCTTTTTTTTGCTGTGATAACAGTGCCTTAACTAAACCGCACTGCGAGCCTCACTAACATGTTTGAAAACTTCCTCTTTGCCGCTGCCGCTACTGACAAATAGACCCATACGAGAGGTCATTTGCAAGAGGAAAGGAGTAAGTATGACGGTGCAGATTTGCTGTTGTCTGCAGATTTGGGTGGGAATTTGCACATCGTGTACTGCACTGCTTTGAAAGAAAGAAAGAAAAGCAGGGATTGGTCAGATAAACCATGTGTCTGTCGTGTGGAGAAGCCACTCTGTGTGCTGTGAGCAAGCACAAAATGTTTTCGCAAGTTATTGACATTTTTGTCGTCCCTATTGTAAAAAGAAAACAAAAGGGTTAGGTCAGCTGAGCCTTAAATTGTTATCATATAAAGAGATGGGTGTTTTTGTCGTATGTACATACTACGAGCCACGATTAATTCGTATTGAGCATAGATAGCTGGAAGTTCTCTTAGCTTACTTTCTTAGACTGTTTCTGTACTACCTTCAGTATAATACTTAGGCAGAGATCACGGTGGGAGAGCCTCGGAAGCTGTTGAAGGTTCTTCCGCTGTGCATACTCGTACAGTACTGTACACTAGATGTCCTTAGCTCTCTCTGTCGATATCTATATATATGTATGTACGTACATATATATATATATATAAATATCTATATCTGCGTACACACTCACAGGTGTTACAATAACGACAGTTGTGAATAGAGATTAGGATCATCTGTTTCTGTGGAAAGTGTAGTTAGCTGTGTACCTTTTTAGGCTGAGTCTTGGTGAACAATCATCACTGTTTTCTTTTCTTTCACTTTCCTCTCACTATCAACACTTCTTCTGTGCCTGTTTTGATCTTCCGACAAAAGTCTCACTTTCGTCGGGAAATCCTGACCGGCTCCGCTCGAAGCCTCTCCTCCCCCGCCTTTTCGGGCCACGCCCCTCCTCCTGCCCCTCCTCCCGCTAGCCGCCCCTCCTTCTTTGGAAGCTCGATCGAGCCCTTCTCCGGCTGCCATGCCATCTCACCCTCCTCCCTCAAGACCCTCAAGGTGTCCTCTACTCGCCACGCCCACGGAGTCGAACAGGCCTTCCGCGGCCCCGCCCACCTCGTCGTCTCCTCTCCCAAGGCCACTCCCTTTGCACTTTCCCCGCCTACTGCTTGCTCTTGCCACGCCCAACAGAGGAAGGCAGCTTGCAGCAGCAGCTGCTGCCACGCCCACGAACCAGCAGCTGCTGGCGGCGGCAGCAGCAGCAGCAACCAACAGCTCTGCAGTAGTACGTATCATATTTATACCTCCAATCTCTATCTATCTCTATCGATCTCTATCTATCCATCGACCTATCTCTACTTCTCTCTCTTATTTACATATACGTGTTTCTGATCGTGATCAGTGTGTCCATTTATCAGTGGTACACCCTGTAATGTTCGATCTTCCCTATCCTGGATGGCTGTCTCAATGTTATGCCCCCCTTCCCCCCTTTAGAGCAAGGAAGGAAATATTTTTTAACTTATTTTTTCATATATTGAGGTAAATTCTCCCTTTTAAATGACGCTGCTTTTTGTCCCCCCCCCCATTTGAACCACTACCACAAATTGGCAAGTCTTATCTCAATATCATGCTTAACGTTTATGTATAAAATAATATGTGTTGCCTGCAGCTTATAGTACGTCAATGTGCGCAGAGGCAGTGAATGAGTCGATGTTTTTTACGTGGTTTATCTCCTACAACAGTGCAACCTCGATGTCTCTAACCAGAATGTTATACTACTTCCATGCTACTAATACCGTATACAGCATCTCTACCACCACTCTCCGGCAGAGAACAAAAACGTCACGCTGTCATATATACAGTATTCTAGTTGGTCATGTTGGGCATTGATCTAGTTACAACAGACATCTATAGCACTTTACCCACAAAATATTAGGAGAATACGTTCATAGTGTCGTTTCATAGGCTTTTTTAACCATCTCTGTGTATGTTGCTGTCGTTACAATGTGTAAACTACTACTAATTCGTCGTTTTCCTATATTTTATGTCCTAAATGGTCATGTCTGTATATTAGATGTCACTGCATCATCACAAGGAAAAACTGGAGAATACCACAGACATGAGAAATACTTCCATCTTATTGCAGGAGAATCTCATCATTCTGCAGAAAAACATTAGAACATCCACGCGTCCTAACCGTTCCTATGTCTCTAGGTGTCTTGTACATAACAGTTTTTGCATGCTATGTATGCATATACTAGCATAAAAATAAGTACTTACTTACTTGCTTGCTTGTTGTTGCATGAAATGGAAAACCCTATTTTTTAGTAGTGTACCGTTCCTTTACCACCTCTGGCATGAAGTGAGACAGAGCTGCCATGACTCGTCCAGAGTGGAGAAGTCCTCCCCCCCCCCAAAAAAAAGAAGAAAATTTCCACATTTCGCAATTATTTTGTTTTGATTCTTTGCAGACTTCGGAGCGCCAGGGGGGCAGCAACAGTTGCTTCGGCTGCAGCAGCAGCAGCAGCAGGAGCAGCTGCCGGCCACCAGTTCCACCACCTCCTCCACCTGCACCACGCGAAAGTCCAGCAGCAGCAGGCGGCGTGTGCGCCGCTAGCGCCGGTAGCGCCACCGGCGGCGGCGCCGGTGCCACACCTGCGCCAAAACTGAGCTACAACGAGGTCATGTACGCCAACGGCTACCATCACATCCAGCAGCAGCAACAGTACTACTATGGGTGGCAACAGCAGCAGCAACAGCAGATGATGATGATGCCCATAGGAGGCGGGCCAGTGGGCAGCCCTGCTACCAAATGATGAAAAGTCATCAAACTAATGTTATTTATTAGTCAATCTTCTATAATAGGCGCGAATTCAACTTTCATTTTGCTCTGCTTGACTTGTTTCTTATGCTACTTCACTACCTAAGAATCATTCAATCCTAGGCAATAATTTAGTTCTTCACGAATTAGCAATATTGTCCATCGTCTGCAAGGCAAGGCAGGCCTTGTCTTTCTGTAGACCCTTTTTTCGCAAAACCCTTTGCTTTCTTGCAAATCAACACAAGGACAAGCAGAGCTGAAGAAAAAGTTCGATGGATGGGTGGATTCTATTGCCTATTTAAGCTGTATCGTACTTGTGTAACCCCCAAAATATTCGTAGACCCCACCCCCAATCACACTAGGGGTGGGTGAGGAATCGTCTCTGGGCTCGAGTTTGACTGACTGCCGAGCCACGGTCGTACTCAGACTCGACAGTTACGCGAATTCTCAACCCACGCCTAGTTTAAGACTGCAGAAAATGTATATTCACTATCTCTCATGCACAGTTCGTTAGTCTTCATCCCTCTCAATTAGTCAAATTTTTATATGAAAGATGGCATAATAACTTATGAATAAGAAAGCAAGTACACGTAAGCACACTCACACCCCTCTTTTAACCGCGGTTTGAAGTACTATTATTCAGCCCAATTCCTCGAGTAATAAGAGACAGTATTAGAGTCAAGCCTCTATTATACTAAATACTTAATTGCTAGGTTGTTGATACGTCCAGGTTCCTTCAAGTACGTGACTAACAATGAGCTGGAAAAAGAACTTGCATTTCATCCTGGAAAATAAAAGAATCGGAAAAAACTTCAGCTTTTGACGTATTTTCTTGCGATTCCTTACTGCAAGGGGAGGCAAGGAAACTTGCCCACTCCACGCCTGCAGAGTGACCCTCGGGACCGACCGAAGGTGACGGTGCAGACGTTGAGATGATATAAATGATGATGAAGTCATAGACGTTGACTAGGATTTCCAAGTGATATCGAATAGACTTTATTCAGTGCGGTCTGGCCGTTGGCACAAGCAGTCCGTGACAAAACCACCTGGAAATCGCAGACCTGTCCATCGTCAGACTACGGAGGAAAGGACGAGAACGACTGCGTTATGTATGGCCTGGATGTCTCCGGCCATGCCGGCGAACTCCAGGATCGCGTGATTGGCTTCCGGAAGTTGGCGTTTACAAGATCAATCTGGCCAGAATTGGCTCCAACGCCGGGACTTCTTGAGCTTTTTGATACTACGGCGGTCATGAAAATTGATCTGGCCCAACGCTTTCACTGCCAAGGTAAAGTCTCTGAAAAGACCCTAGGGGAAATTGAGGAACATCCTGACATTTGTTGCGAAGGATGACATATTTATCCTCCTTGGACACACAGTCCAGAGCCGTCGTATCTGTTCAAGGCTCTGATGCAGTCATTCCTGTGGCCGGAAGTCGCCCCCGCGCTTGGATCCATGGAACACTTGACGCTGGAGTCGCGATGCTCCGAAGGGACGGAAGCTGTCCAAGGTGTACAAGAACGAGGACAACGACTGCGTGGTCTCCTGGCGATAGCCAACTGCCTACACAATCATGCTCTTGGCATGACGCCTGTTGTCCAGGACTGGACTATTTTGTCTCAGATCAGCGATTGCATCCAACACCTTCTTCGCTCGGCAGCTCAACAGCCAGTCTGTCTTTGGCTATCGACGGCCTTTGAAGAGGAGGAGAACAAGTATGCGCTCCTTTGGAAGTCGTCCATGTTGTCCTCAGAACGAGAATCAAAGATCAAGCAACTGGATTTGGGATGTTGACCTTCCGAAGACACCGAAGACTGGACACTGGCCAGATGTGACCCTTCTGATCTAACTACTGGAATACAACCACGTTGGTTGAAAAGGACGAAGGAGTCAAGCTTGTCGAGGTTATGAAGGTGGGTCGAGGCTGCTCCGAAATCCAGCTAAAGGAGGCAATGGAGAGAGACCTTCGCCAAAACCTGCTGTTCTTCAGTGACAGATGCCTCAACCAACGATACGACGAAGATGCGCTTCAGGATTGGCAGCACCGTGAACAAGAATGTCGAGTGCAACGTACTACGGTTCAGATGCGAGCACGTGGTAATGTGGATTCTGATGGCGAACGTCAGGTGGACCATGACCGTCTTTCAAGTGGACGACTGTCTGATCATTTGCCATACGCGAAGCCAAGTCAACGATCGAGTTCTTTGAGACGTCGAGGAACAACAAACGCTAAACAAAATTTACTGTACAGAACCACAGCCATCTACGACAAAAATAGAGTTATTTGCAGCGGTTCTTAGGTCCAGCTGTTGGAAACGATTGAGGACTTAAGCGTGGAGAGCAATCGTCCAACCGAGTGCTTTTACTCTGCAAGACTTTGGGCCCAGACCAAAAAAGACAGTGAATCCGTCGAGACGGTTGAGCCGGACAAACCAGGACCACCGCATCTTGCTTGATTCAGAATTCTGACGTTTCTCGAGGTTGCAAGCAGAATTGGGACCCGTCGTCATCACCTCCACTTTAAGTCACAAGTCTTGATCAGTTGCGGGACACCAAAGTTGGTGCGACCCGTCCACAGCGGTCAACGACCAAGACGGGACTTTCGGTGACCACGACGCACAGAGGGGACGACTCCAGATGTATGCCAAGGCCAAGAAGGGACCCACCGAGGTCTACGAGATGTTGTTGTTGGCGTACGGGGAGAATGCCATGTTATGGCAATGGAGGGATGCTTTCGTCAGCTCCACCACAACAGGCCCGCTGGCATGTTTGAGACGTGGTTGAGGAGATTGGAGAAGTGCATTGTGTTGTGTGTGGCGGCCCCCCCCCGCGGGGGTGCTGTACCAAAAAAAAATAACAGAGCTACCAAAATTTCGGGTTGATGCGGAATTTCTAGCTTGAAGACATCGTCTGCATCATTAGGGATGGGTTCGAATCGAACATAGTTGCCGGACAAGTTTTGGAGCTTTAGGCTCGACTCGGGCTCACGTCAAAGTGGGCACAGAACCTGATGTACTCAAGAAGCGAGGTACAGGGGTATCCTGTACTCTTTTGCGCTTCTTTATTCGTGTCTTTTGTTCAGAAGCCCGATTCGGTGACATTTTAGGTCCCTCTCTCGGCCCTAAAGTTTTATACAGAAGGATGTGAGGTAATATTTCAAATTAGACCTGCTCAGTTACTTGTCCAGATGTTGAGCTTTAGTCCAACGAAATTGAAAACAAAATGTGTTTAGCTTTGCTTTCCAAATCTGAAAACTCTGTTGAGCATTGAACTTATGCTGTGAAACTCCATTCCAAGAGGGGGTCACAACCTTTTTTTTAAAAAAAAAACATTTGACTGCATGTTCACTGTTTTAAAAAATGGTTGGGTTTGTTACCTTAGCCAAAATTTTCATTGGTCTAGTCTAAATTATATTTATATTAGCGCTTACCCTCTGGCTACCCACTTCGTTGGGTAGGAAGAATGACAAAATAACAAGCGTTATGTCTATATATCTGTGTCTCCCACCACATACAATGACATATGGCCCTTTTTATAATAGATATAATGAATAATGAAGTGGTCAGACTGTGTTGAGCTCTGTCTTCTGATACGTTTGTCCCTTTTTTTCATGCTGATGCGCGTGAAAAACAACTCGGTTCGAACTCGCAAAAAATCAGGCTCGATACATCTCTATTTTCTTCAGGTCCCACCAATTGTGGACAGAAGAGGTGGTCTGACAATCCTGGAGGAGCCAAAGTCACATTAACACGGATCAAGAGATATGATGAGGATCATGCGCGGAATCTGTGGATGTTACGGGAGGATTATTCCTACTTACTGAAGTAACGACATCAGGAAATCGGAAAAAGATCCTTTATCCACTGTCTGATCCTTCCACTCTAAAGGCCTACATAACATTAGGGGCCCAAAACACTTAGGCCTTGCTTTAGACGCATATCGAAGACATGAATGAAAGAAAGCCAAGCTTAGGCCTGATTTACTACCGTCATGAGACGTTTCTCTTGGAGGAGACACCCAAACTCACCTTGTAGGAAGAGACACAAATGCACACATTCCTAGCCTGGAATGCCACTTATCTTGCCAGGTTTGTCTTTGTATTTTGGTCCAAATGTTTTAGGTCTCTCGTATCCCATCTGTTGTCTGTTGCGCTGTAAATCAGTCCATCTGCGAGTGGTCTCGAGAAAGTGGTCCTTATTGTGCCAGGATCTGATCCCCTCACCCAGTGATCCTGGCAAGCTACGGTTTATGTATTAGTGCGTAGGTATAAATAGTTCCCGACAAAAAGTCTCCCAGTTGGGGAATTCCAAACAATGCTCCATTGTTTGCGAGAACTTTTGTACAGCAGAAAAGTGGTGCCACTTCTCAGAGTGAGACAGGAACAGAGTCTGGATCCTTCCAAAGTAGGAATCGATCTTTTAAGGAAGTCCTGTTGGCGAGGCCTTGGATGCCTCTGACAGGGCCTTTGTTGAGAACGTCAGATGTTACGAGACTGAAGAGAAAATAAGTGGAGAAAAAGTCGAGCTGACAGTTGAAAAGTCAGTGCCGGATGCCCGAATTTGTGGTGAGGGAGAAGCCCAGACGAACCAGACATGAAGGACCAAAGGCAACTTTTGTCTACTCAGCTCATCCGTGTTATAACCTCACTGTTATTCTCCAATGGCTTTTTTCTTTCAAGCACGACTGCGCAAGACAAGAGGAGTTCAAGACCGGGTTGCCAGTTGCAAAATCCGGGCTGAAGGGGGTTCATGACTGTTCTCTCTCTCTTGACAATCATGGTGACACTTGGATTAGAGCAATGAAGTGCTTGGCACATGCACTGCCTGCTTCTGCAGCAGCACTGCACAGTCAGTTGCCGGCGTGGAAAGTCGGACCTGAAGCATGACATGATGATCATGTCTTAAGTCGTGTGTGATGGACAGAGCCTGCACGACCAACAGTGAGTGGAGTGCGCGCTCACGAACGAATGTGATGTTGTTAGAAAGATTATAGAATTGTAGTGGGCTAATGCTTGAGTGAAAATAACTGTTGCACTGGTCGCCCTTTTTCATCTTGACGAAGTCTGACCGGTCTCGGACATGGGGCTGCAGGTGCAGTCGTTGCAGCTGCAGTCGCATCAAAGGCTATCAAAGAGGAATTGTTGGGAAGGAAGAATGAGTGATTGGTGCCGGGATCTTAAAAGTGATGAAATCCTTAAAAGTCAACAAAGAACCGGTTTTTCGTGTTTCACATGGCAAAGCTGCCACACATATCTGGCATGCACAACTGCAAGGAGAACTGCACTGGCTGCGTCGTCAACGTCGTCGTCGTCGTTGTAGCAACCGTCGCCGTCGTCCACGATGCCCCTCCAGAGTTGCTGCGCAGCCTTTTTTTCGCACTGCATCGTGTTGGCTCTATGTAAGGCGGTTCGACGCTTCTCTTTACAACTGGACGTATTTTCACAGAACAAACAATAATAATAAAGATGCGGGGAGCATTGAGCAGGTGCACTTTTTTTGCACATGGCACCACTGACGACGATGGCGGGGGAGGCTGGCTGCAAAGCTGCTGCGGCTGCTGCGGCTGCTGTGGCTGTTGCGGGGGCTGCGGCTGCTGCGGCTTCGGCGGCGGCTGCACATGACGAGATCGATGATCTGCACGCTTCTCTAAAGACCCGCACACACTTTCCCAGGCTGCCGAAGCTCTGTGTATTGAATTTTCCACGCTTAAGGCTCTGTCACACGTGAATAGGGATGATCGGGCAGGTATTACTCGAGTTCGGCTCCCGGACACTTTTTACTCGACACCCGGGTGGTTTCCGCCAAGTACCCGAGTTCAGTATATTTCGAGCACACCATGAAAAGCAGCCGATTTCGCCACTGACTACTAATAGCAAATCTATTTTTACTCGTCTGCAGCCATTTTCGCCGACAACACCAATTGTTGGCTCATGTTTTGTGCACAGTGGAAAATCCTCTTAAAGAGGGGTCAAAAGAGGTTTTTGTACTCGAATACCCTCTCGAGTATCCCTGTATTTCCTCCTACTCCACTATACGTCCCTTTAGAGATGACAGAACTCGACTACCACCCCTACAGGGGAGAGGAATTGCTGTGTGTGACAACGGATCAAAGATCTGCGCTCATTGGACATTCTGATGCGCCGGGAGGGAGGGAGAAACTGAACTCTCCATCAGGATTTCCAGCTTAGTCGCACCAATTTTCTGCTGTACAAGAGCTCTGGCGGCCGACGGAGATCATGGCGACGTCGCCCACCAATGACGAGGAGAAAATGTCTTCGCAGCCATCCAACAAAAGCATGAAAATTCCTCCAATTTCAGAGCGCATCACAAGTGCATCCCGGCGAGCACGTTCCAGACGAGCTGGACTTGCACACTGGTGACGTCATGGCCGCGCTCTCCTGGGCGAGCGACTCCATTGGCGGCCACTTTCCGCCAGTCTGTGTGTTTGTTTGTCTGTCCGTCAGTCTGTAGCCCCACGTTGGCATGCGTGTGTATGTGCATGTCCGTCTGTCTGTCCTTTGAGTGCACTGCGAAGTCGAGCATCCTCGCGACATCAGATGAATTCACTTTTTCGGCGTGAAAAACGCACGTGTTGCGCGCGCGCCTGCGCGCACGCGCACGCTTAGCGGTTCTTTTCTCTCTCTCTCTCTCTCCATTGATTGCATCTGCTTTTCGATCCCGCTGCCGTATGGAACTTTTCCCCGTCCTCCTCGTCCCTCGTCCCCCTGGTCCGTCCCTCCCCTCCTGTCGCCGTCGTCGCCCTCCTCGCCCTCGTCGTCGAGGCAGAACTCGGGCAGACTCTATGGTACAGAGGGTGGAGGAGGAGGAGGGCAGGGAGGGGACGGCGGCCGCAGCGGCCGCCGCCATGTCCCAACTCAGGATGCGAAACTGTGGAGCGTTCGAGCGGACGATCAAACATGATGGAGTCTTGGGATTTCTTCTTCTTCTTTTTCTATGACTTTTTTTCGTGTGCTGCGCAGCTGTGGAGACGTTGGACTAGGTGAAGGAGTCCACAAAGTAGAAGAAGGTAAAGCACGTCGGGTTGCAAGTCTCGAGCGGGTCTGTTGAAGGCCCGGGTCTTCGGAGTTGGCGGAACATCCCTATCGTTCCGGCCGGCCTCTCTTCTTTCTCCCTTCTGCCGTCGGCGGACGGACGACGACTCCACTACCTTTTACCTCCCTGGATTAGGACGTGACCCAGTGGCGTGCCCGAGGTGCGTACCGGTTGGTTCCGGTCATGTTCCGGGGGCTTCTTGGCGGTGACCGTCTTCCCTTCTGCAGTCACGTTGCTGGTGGGCGCCGTCTGGGTGCACCTTGAGACGTGGTCGTCCGCATTGGCGTTCTCCTGCTCTTGGCGTTTGGTGACTTTCTCGTCAATTCTCGAGGTCACGTTTGGCTCGTGCACGCCCTTCCCGCCGGGCCGACGGATGGACGGATGCATGCGCCAGAGGGAAGAAGGAGCCGAGGCTGCCCTCGAGGCAGCAGTACCAGCGACGGCGGCGACGGCAGCAGCAGCAGCAGCAAAAACCTTCATTTTCACTCCCTCTATTCTCCCTCCTCCCGGACGAGAGAGATTTCGTCGTGTCCTTCTTGAGTGCATCCATCGGATCGAATCCGGAGCATCCAGAGCGTCCCGAGTCGGCCGCATCCACCAAAAAGAGCCGCCAGCTCGTCCGAGTTCATGGCTAAGGGTTTGCTGTGACGCCTGGGACGCAGGCGCCGCAGTCGCCGCCGCACTCGTCAGCATCAGCGGAGACCAGCGCGATTCGACGTCCCCATGAGGATCGCCAGCCACGAGGAGCTCACGAGATGAGTGGCCGCCAGCCGCCGCGGAACAACGGGCTGCACCAGCCGCCTCCGCAAGCGCCGCAACACCTCGGCCACGCCGCCAAGCTGCAGACATACAACACCCAGCCGCAGCAGCCGCCCCAGAGCGCGCCGCCGGCGCCTTTCCAGAGTAAGTTGTTTATACCAGAGTACAAACAAAAGGCACACACAAACACACTAAAGAAGAAGACAGGAACCCGACTTGGCGAGCTCTCACCTCACTTGTTTCTACTTGAACAGGGTCAAGTGCATTTCCGAGAGGATCGTCCTCACTCAAGTCTCTTTTGCAGGCACCCCCGTGGTCTCCATCGGCGTTAACATGCAGCAATTTCCACAGTACCAGGCACCGCCGCCCTCTGCCGCCGGGGCGGGCGGAACACCACCCAACGCCGCCCCCGCGACCTCTAGACCGTTCCAACAGCCCCGCTTCCCGACCCCGAATGGGCAGCCGCCGCAGCAACAGCAGCCGCCACCGCCGCAGCAGCAGCAGCCCTCGTCCCAGCAACAACAATCAGGCGGCTCTGCCGCTGGTGGCGGCGGCCACCACCACCACCAGCACCAGCCGCGGATGCCGCACCATGCCTCGGCCTCGCGGCCCGCGGTGGCCAATGCTCCCTTCCGCATGGCCACGACGCCCATCCCCGTGGGGACTCCCCAGCAGTTCATGTACGGCACACAGGCGACGGGGGTCCCCAGCTTCACGTACCACGTGACGCCCGGACATCAGCTCATCATGTTTCCTCCCGGCGGCGTGAGTAGCCCAAGACATGACTCATTTTTACTTTCTTTGCGTTTAGCGCCCACGAGGCTGAAGTCCTGGTAGTGAGCGTAGAGGTCAAAAAGAATGAGCGGCAAAGGGAACAATGAGCACCCTGAATGTTCTGCTCTGCCCAACACTGGGTTGTTTGCCCAAAAGCTCGTGACCAACATATCTTCTGCTCCTTTGTTTTCACAGTCCCGTTTTTGCACCCCTTATCTCGATGTCAGTTTCTCTCTCAATGACCCAGCCCGCAATGGGGTGCCCAAAACGTGTTTTCACCCCCAAAAATATCTGCTCAGCATTATTTTCTGGGGCTTTTCCGCCATTTGTGGGTGGGTGGGAGGGAGGGAAGAGGGTAGGAGTGCCCTCTCACCCACCTCCTTTGTCCCTGTTCCTTTGTTCCTCTTTTGTTTTCTGTCAAATCCTCTACGTGCAAGAGAATTGGTCGAATCGCTGCTCTACCCTTCTCCCTCCCTTCCTCCCTCTGTACCCATTTCCTTTTGCCATATTTTTGCTCCAGAAACGGGTTGTGACTTTTAGATCGAAGACGCATTTGTCAGCGTGCGTACAAGAAATGGGCCACTATGTCATTCAACATTGGCTGTTGGTTCTCGTTCTGTCTCAACATACATATCTGATCCATTCCACGATGTTCAGAGCGACAAAAGCCAAGAGAATCGTTCCATTTCTCCGTCTGCCACGTCCTTATTTCAGTGATAGCTCAAGCTGAAGCCCCAGGAAGAGTCCAGCAACATATCTGTAATATACCCCCCCCCCTCTCTCTGAAACCTACCCTCAACGTGTCTGCCACAAAGCTACCGGGCCGCCATTGCTGCCCTGAAGCTGCCCGACGAGGAATGTTTCTCTCGCACTCTCAGGATTCTTCCTCTTTCCTTCTCTCTCCTCCAGCAGCTGCTGTCTCGGCTGCGACAGCCGTCTTTTTGCCACGTGGTGTGCGTGTGTCTCGCCGAGTGAATGAACTGTGCCGGCCACAGCTCGGCCGACTCGCATACACGCGTGCATCGTGAATGCGTCGTCGTAAGACGTCACGCACCCACGACGTACAGACTTACACACATTTTTCTCGCCTCTATTTCATTTTCATAACGTATGTTTTATCTAATGTTGCTGAGAAACGTGGGGAAGGGCACACAAGAAACCTGGCTGTCGATGACGTCATCCCTCATGTGGTTCTCTCTCCTGTCTCATGGCCGCGTCTAGGTGTATTTCTTAGCTTACAAGCAGCATTATTCTTTGCTCTTTCTTTGCTCTGCTGCCGGTCGATGTCGCCCACGTTGTATGTTCTCCGTCCGTGGGGTCTCGGCGGTCTGGTTGGCGGACAGGAATGACGCATGATCAGTGATCGCCCCTCGTGAACCGACGGCGAGGAGCAACAGCTTACTTTTGACAGTTCTTTGTGCGTGGCGCAACGTTTCTTGTCTTACTTCGTCCTTGCTTGGGGTTTCCTCGGTTCGTGTCACGACTGCGCTGCACCTGTGAAGTCTCTTCTTATCAAGAACCTGAGGGGAGAGACAGAAAAAACTAAATTTTTTGGTGCTTGTGTGCGAGTTCTTAGTGCGCCGGCAGCGGCAGAGTCAGTAAAGTGTGCGCCAGGGGCAACGTTTGCGTCGGGGAAGGACACGTTGAGCGCCATGTTTTTGAACCCCAACGCCGTGCCCTTCGTCCCCCAGGTGATTCTACTACTCTACTTTTTTCCCCACGTATTCTTCACCCCCAACCGAGTGTGTGCTACAATCTCCATCTCTTGCTTTGCAGGCGCCGCGCCCCCTCAGCCACCTGTCGCAGGGCATGTACAACCATGACTTTGTCCTCCAGCAGCAACAGCAACAGCAGCAGCAACAACAACAGCAGCAGCAGCAGTTCTACAACACTGCGGCCGCTGCCACGCCCTTCTCGCCGTACGTGCCGCCGCCCAACCTGGCGCCGACCGCGGCGGTGGGTGGCGGGCAAAACCAGCAGCAGCAGGTCCAATCGCAACAGCAGGGGCGGCCGGGACCGACGGCTACGCCGCCGGGTCCACCGCCGGGGCAACAGCAGCAACCGCAGCAACAACACCCGCCAGGTGAGTTGGTCGATCGGTCGATCGATCGGTCGATCGATGGCGCGTAAGCTTCTTCAATAGAGTTTCGGCTGTTTCTTCCGTGGAGCCTTTGGACTGTCTATGCAGTGCTGGAGACTGCACGTCCAAGTTGTCCGGAAGACAGCAAAGATCACTTCTCTGAATGCCCACTTTTAACTCGTGTTGTTGTCTTCTTTTTCCTCGCAGTGGCGATGATTCCAGTGATGAACCCCCAGCAGCAACACCACCCTCTCCTCCAGGGTCATGCGGCTGCGGCTCTTGCGGCCGTGGGCGGCAACGGTGGAGGCGGCGTGCTGCCGCAGACGCAGGAGCAGTCGTTCCACATGCCGCAGCAACAACACCACCCTCAGCAACACCAGACGCAGCTGGGGCCGCCCCAGACGTACCCGTTCACAGCCAATATGAATACGCAGCCGCAGCGTTCACAGGTAGGAAGAGATCTTGTGCTATTCTGCCTTTTGGAAAGTCAGATGGACGAATTATTCATTCTGTCTTGCAGCGAAAGACTCGGGACAAAGCTATCGCGATCGTCGACCCCGCGACCCTAAAGCCCATCGACGTCAACGCTGACAAGAATGTCGACCCCTCATCGACATCAGCACTCACGACTTCAGCAAGTTCTTCAACTGTAGCAAGTAGCAACGAAGGAGACAAGGACAGCAAGGCAGACTCCGTAAGCAGATTGTTTTTCGTCAGTGCTTTGAAGCGCGACCGATTGCATTGTTGTTTGTCATCCCTTAGTCTGTCAAGCCGGAGCCCAAGGATAAGAAGAGCTCCGTCGCTCAAGAGTTTGCGACTGAGGTGGCTAAGTTGGCCGCAGAACCCGCGACAGCGGCCGAAGCCGCCACGATTCATTCAGAAAAGACGGAAGAGAAGGCCGCCGAAGCGAAGGACGCGGCTTCGGCGGCTGCTGAGTCAGCCGCACCTATTCATTCTGATCAAAAACCCGCCAAATCGGACGCCGCTGAAGCTCCCGAGAAAGAGGCGGCTGCGAAAACGCAGTCGCAGTCGCCCGAGACGACTGAAGCCTCCAAGCCAGCAGTGGCGGAGGCGGAAGCGACGACGACCGCGGCGGCGGCGGCGGAGGCGGCAACGACGACGGCAGTGGCGGCGGCGGCGACAACGACGGCGGCACCTTCAGCTGCCGCAGTCAGCAAGGGCAAAGAGGAGAAACCTGCCACTACTGGAGAAAGCCTTGCAGCTGCTGAAGGTAAGCAGAAAACTGAATGAGTGTTGAGTACGTACGAGGCCACAGACGTCGCCGAAGACTTGGTCGTGTTGCCCAATCACAACGTCAGAATTGGCCGATGAAATCAGACATGACCGCTTCATTGTCCGCGCCGAAACTGGTGTTGAAAGCGCCATTTTTGTTTGTTGGCGTCTACTCCAAAGGCCGGGGAAGTTGAAGGGCTTCTTAGACACTGCAAAGGACCATTCCGCGGTTAGTACGATGGCGTCCAGCACCGAAAGCGTACTTTTTGCTGAGTTGTGCCGGTTGGATTGCAAGTTTTGCTTTGCGCTTTGTGGTCCGGAGACGGGTAGGAACAGATAAGGAAGATGTGAATGAAAAAATCTGACAATTCAGCTACCTACCCAGCTAGCGGTCGGACTCTCATTTATCTGCCCGGAGTACGAGAAGTACGTGGTCCATGTGGTGTCGGCGTGCACTTTGAGCGGCCGGCGCGCATCTCGCCAGGCGAAAAAGAACTAACAGAGGTCCGAGCGGCGTGGTCTTGGTTGCCAAGGGCTCCTCGTAAGTCCACACATTTCTAGCGGTGTTTCTCTGTCCTAGGGAGAGAGGAGAAAAAGCTGCATTTTTTTCGCCTTTTTTTTACCCCTTACAATGCACTCCTTGACCAGCAAGAAGCTCTGTCCGTCCTTTCTTCCTGACTTGTGAGCCAGGAAAAGTCAGTCTGAGCAGTCGTCGTCCCCCCATAAGTCGATTCTCACGTGCGCTGCTGCTTTAGCCTTGCTGCGTGGCAAGGCAAAAACCTGTCACTCGCCATGTTTGCAGCATCGCGTGGGCCTGAACAGCAGCAGGAACAGCAGCAGCAGACTAGTGTGATGTGAGGAGAAGTGACCGAGTTCGCATTGAAAAGATGGTGGCAGCAACGGCTGCGGTCCCTGTAGGAGTTCGTCAGTATGGAAACGAGGAGATCGCAGACTTGTAGTAGGGATCGGGGTGGGAGACTAAGCAACAAGAGACAGCACCATGGAGGAGGAGGAGGTAGGGTGTGTGGGCCTGGGCGGGGGAGGACAACTTGGGGCCTGCACGACTTGGGGGTTCCGCCAATGTCTGTTTTATTTACTTTATTCATATTTTTTCCTTTTCAGGCAAGAAGTCTTCCAGCGGCAAGAAGAAGGGCGCGGCCCGCAGGCAGGAGCTCAACAGACGTGGCGATGAGAAGATGGCCGCCGGTAGTGACATGGACATCTTTGTTGACACCAGTTCCGGGCAAGAGGAAGCAGCGGCCTGTCTGGCAACTGCCGCGTTTTCAGAGAAGCCGCTGGAGGCCGCCGCGGTCAATGCCAAGTCGGAGCAGCAGCCACAGGCCGCTGAAGTCAAGTCGGAGGAAAAACCTCTTTCGCACGAGTCCGAAGAGGTGAAGAAGAAGAAAGATGAGCCAAAAGCGGTCGAAGCAGCGGCAACAACAGCTGACGAGGAGCTCAGCAAAAAACCCTCTTCTCCTGAGGTTCCTACAACCAATCACGTATCAGAGGTCCCCAAGGCTGAAGAGGCTGTGGAGACTAAGGAAGTAGTTGAGAAGCCAGAGGAAATTGTATCAAGTGCTGCCAATGTTGAGGGAGAAAAATCAAGGACTAGTGGTGATAGTGATGCAAAAGAGGCTGTTCTCCAAGATGTCAAGAGAGATGTTACTGAGGAGGCGGTCGAGGCCACTTCCAAAGAGTTGGAAGAGGAGCCTCCTGCTCCGGCTGAGAACCAGCAGTCTCCCGAGCCCAAGAAGCCCAAGCTTAAGTACACCTACAAGGAGGATCAGTGGTCACCCATCAACGTGGAGGGCAAGAAACAGTACGACAGGGACTTTCTCATGCAGCTTCAGAAGGATCCGCTCTCCATCAAAAAGCCCAAGAACCTGCCCAACATGGAGATTATTAAGGACAAGGTCAACGAGCGGCCCAAGGTCAACACCAGTTTCGGCAAGGCTGGTGACTGGATGCCTAGCTACGTCAAGCCCACATTGTCAAGGGTAAGTCTTGTCTGAATACCTTCCTTCCTGCAGTAATTGAACGTGATCTTACAGGGTGGCGGTGGGGGAGGCATCACCAAGAGAGGTAGCCAGCAAGGCAACAAAAAGGACAGCGGCCAGAAGAAGATCGTGATCCAGGGGCTCAGCATCCAGGAGAAGGTGGAACTTCACAGTGCTGAGAACGCGTGGAAGCCGACGGTCAAGACCACCGTGGAAAACGGCGGCGGTAGTAGCACAGATCAGGACCCACTGGAGGACCTGAAGAAGAAGGCCCGCGCCATCCTCAACAAGCTTACGCCACAAAAGTTCGAGAAGCTCGTCGAGAGGTTCAACGAGCTCCCTATAGAGAGCGAAGAGGCACTGCGGCAGTGTATGGAACTCATATTTGAGAAGGTAAGAGCGACTACGGCCTGAGTACCATGCCCATGGTACACTGCTCCGTTCTTTTCCAGGCTGTGGATGAGCCTGGCTTTAGTGTGGCCTACGCAAAGATGTGCGAAGTGCTGCAGAAGAAGCAGGTGAGCTCGCCGGACACGCAAAAGCCGAACTTCAGGAAGCTCCTTATTACTCGGTGCCAGACGGTAAGTATTCAGTGAACTGCTAATAAATGACCCTGGAAAAAAAAAGACTCACCTCGAATCTCTCTTTCTCACCTTCAACAGGAGTTCGAGCGCAGCTACATGGAGGGCATGGACAAGGACAAGCACGACCGCCAAGTGGCCGCAGAACCTGACGAGGCCAAAAAGAAGGAGCTGAGGCTCGAGTGGGAGGAGCAGGAGCGCAGGGCCAGAATGAGATCACTCGGAAACATTCGGTGAGTTTGGAAGCAATTCCTTCGTTTCTTCCTTGTAACTCATGCAAGTGTGCAAGGGGAATCATCCATCCGGCTTTCAAGGCGTGCTTGAAATTTGAATTTCCCCGTCGTCCTCCTCCAGGTTCATTGGCGAGTTGTACAAGCTGAAGATGCTGACTGCCCGTATCATGCACGAGTGCGTGCAGAAGTTGCTCAAGTATGACGACGAGGAGTCCCTCGAGTGCCTCTGCAGGCTTCTCACTACAGTCGGCAAGGACCTGGAGCTCGAGACCAACCAGAAACTCCATGACGTGAAGCAGGTGAGCATTTTTCTTACTTTATTTGTGTACGCTACAAGTACGTAATCGAAGCTGATGAACTGTTGAGGCCTGACTCAGACCCGTGATTACCTAAACACATTCCTGGTTTCTGATGTCACGTTGGCCGTGAGCCCCGTGTGTGTCCGTACACTCTTGATTAATTCTCCTCACTTGACTACAGACCCAACATGCCGGCCTCGTTGGCTTGAACCACTTCAACGTCTACTTCGGCGAGATGGAAAAGATAATCTCGAGTAAGAAGACCTCTTCCAGGGTGAGATTTATGCTCCAGGACCTCATTGAGCTCAGGAGGGACTCCTGGAGACCCAGGAGAGATATCGCAGGTATGAAAGAAAGGAGGAAAAAAGGTGTCATCTATCGTCGCTTTACCAGTTGGCGAAACTGGCAAAATTCTGCATATGTTCTTTAGCTCCTACTCGACTGTCAGGATTTTAATTATATATAAGGACAAAGCGCCCGTCTTTCCAAAATCAACTTTTGTTTAGTGAGTCGTGTCCCAGGACACATTCACGAAAACCTACGTCATCCCCTTCTTTGCCGTGGTTGTTGACGACGTTGCTCGTAGTCTGGCTGCCCTATCGTCGGTTGGACTTCTTTAAGACCTTTTGAATTGGCTGCCAATTATCGCCTGGGAAAAAATAATGGAAATGTCACTATATAAAATGTTTTAGCACCATAATTATTTCTTTGTCCCTTATTTCATTGTTTGGGCACTAAAATCAATTCTTTGGCACTTTTTTCATTGTCGGGTCACCGTGCCGACTCCGTGCTCGTTGTGATTCAGTCGTGTCGACTCCACACTCGTAACTTAGTGATCCAGTTGTGTTGTTGTTGTCCAGCTCCAGGCTAAGCCGGCAGTTCACTTTCTGAGTGCAGTGCACATTGTCGCCCTCCAGAGCGAGCAAGTTCCGTTGTCAGCCAGTTTAGGTGACAAACTATTGATTTTAGTGCCTCATCCATTTTTTTTGGTGATACTTTTTAGTGGCATCTACATTAAAACAGGTGACGAATTAAATTTTCGCGTTTTGAATTGTTCTCCGACGAGCCAGGAGCTTCTTCGTCATTTGACAGCTGCCGCTTCTTGGTGTCCTCAACCTTGAACCAAACTACGCAAGTTTCGGATTGTTCAAAGAATTGGTTTTGGAAGGGGGGATGCAGAGTTGCCAATATATAAGGAGGGTTCGAAATTAAGCATTGAAAGACGGCATTTTCACCCTTTGCCACCCGGTGACTTTGACTGTAGAGCATAAACAGTACTTCATGATGAGTTCCCGTAGGTCCCAAGACCATTGATCAGATCCACAAGGACGCCGAGCGCGAGAAGAAGCAGCAGCAGCTGGATAACCTCATGACCAAGGGGTCGTCTCTAGGAGGTGGCCGTGACGGTCGCGGCGGCGGCCGCGATGACCCACGCAACAAACGGCCGCAGCGAGGCGGCTCTGTCGCCGGCGGCTCTTCCGGCGGCGCCAACGAGGACGGCTGGACCGAAATTTCCTCGAGAAATCGCGCCCCCTTCGAGAAGATCGACGCCAGCCGCATCAGGAACATTGGGCAGGGATTAATCAAGGTAGGGGCGACCAAATTTGCTGGGAAGACACCCAATTCTGCCTTCTGTCTCGCCAGCAACTCTCTTTGTATCCCACACGCTGGCCAAGCAACGTTTGTTTTCCTCACGTTCGTCTGTTTCGCTCCTCTGTTGTGATCTCAGGGTCAAAAATAGCACTGGCATTATATATTAATGAACCTTAGGGCTAAAATACTGTTGAAGAAGTAGTAACACCTAATTTGTGCACCGTAAACGAGTACGTGGTGTTTACTTTGTAATATCAGTTTAGGACTATAAAGCCAGACTATAAAACTTAGAGTCAGGTTTTGGGGGATAGCATCAAGCCAGGAGAATGTGACTCGTAGGTGATCACGACCATGAGAAGCGGATTTTTTAAGGTTGCATAACGTTATCCTGTGTGAAGTAGAATTTCTTTTTGTGTCCCTTTCTTACCGCATGATCACCTACGAAGTTATGCCGGGGTAATTTATCGCGCCTTTGTCGTACTTTCAAATATAGTACATGTTCTATAGAACGTATACGATGGATATATAGCTAGTACGTAGACATTGATGTATCCTAGAGCAGCCACTTTGGGTCGCGTGGGTCTCCAGCAGGAAGCAAAACGTGTAGCAAGCATTCCTTGTTGCTATGGCTGCTCTGAGTGTGTCATTGCCTAAGAAGCAAGATAATCATGATTACGTTATCAATGCAGTGGAGAATAAAAATGAGTATTTCACCTAGGACGTCGAAGGCATACAGTTCGGCCCAGGTGGCTCGTCTCGCAACTACACCTCTTGGGGCAAAGGCAGCGCTGGCTCCAGGAATTCTCAGACCAAGGAGGACTCTGCCTCTACCATGAATCGCTTTGCCGCCTTCAGCAATAGCGCCTCAGCAGCCAACTTAAGCAGCCTCGGCTCTTCCGACGACAGCTTCGACTCCTCTCGGCGGTCGATGGGTCGCGGCGGCCGCGGCAGCCGCGGGACCAGCGTGGAGAGCGAGAAGCAAAAAGCCATTCAGGTTACGAAAGAGTTCGTCAAGCCAAATGGGCCGCCGCGGGCGTCGAGAGAGCCGACAGCGGCCTCTGTCAGGACGCCACAGGCCGCTGCCGCCGCTGCCACGGAGGCCGCCGGCAACCCGACCGACGTGCAGGGCACACTGCTCAGTGGGCAGCCTAATCTGAAGGTGAGTGGGAGATCTTGTTGCAACCGTCGAAGCCGCCTGGCGGTCTCGAGGCCTTGGATGACATTTTCATTGGAAACCGACTCGTCTTTACAGTCTGAGGAGGTTGGGAACCTGACGAAACCTCTCTTGGACGAGTTCCTGCACAACATGGACCAAAAGGAGGCCGTCCGGTGTGTGGCTGAGAAGTTCCACCCCTCTACCATGGGTTTGTTCGTCGAATGCGTCATCAACAGCGTCTTGGAACGTAGCCCAGAGACCAGAGCCCTTGTGAGTTACTTTACTTGAGTCCGGACTCAACCAAGTGTTGACATTTTGACTCCTAACGTTACGCAGGTTGGCACTTTTATGGGGCACTTGGTGAAGCATCACTACCTGTTGCCCAACCAGTGCGTGGACGGCTTCTGCTCGGTGCTCGACTTCGCGGCCGATATCATTGTCGACGTTCCCAGAGTCTGGGAATACCTCGCAGAGATTATCGGTGAGTCATTTTCGAATAGACCGTCATCAAGTCTGGGTAGTTGTCCCATGGTGAGAAACGGTGCAATTGCATTTTTTTGCCGTTTTTCTGTGTTGATGTCTGAAGCGTTTACTTATCTCTCTTTCGTCTTCTTTAGCTCCCATGCTTCCTCCCCACGGTGTCCTGCCCCTGTCCTTCCTCAAGACGATCTGCGATCGCAGCTTCAACAAGGACTCCAACGAGGCCGACGTCTCGACCTTCGCTGGCAAGCTCGTCTCTGCCGTGTTGAAAGTACTGCCCCACACGGTCGGACACGTCAAGGTGGCGGAGATCTGGAGGCAGTCGGGACTCACGTGGGACCAGTTCATACCCAAGGAGACTGTGTCTGAATTCCTAGCATCAAATGTAAGGCTAAAAGAAGGTCAACCTATCAACTTTTAGGCGTATAAGACGACTTTAAAACACTCTCATTCCCCTCGAACGATGGCCTTCATGATCATAGACAACGTGCGCTTAGAAGGGTGTTCTGAGGCTGCTTGTGTAGTATCGTCATGGCTTAAGCCCCAGCTTAGGGCTGCTAAGAGACATAATATTATAAAGCAACGAAAAAAAAAGATTAGATCTAACGTAAAAAGATTAGCCGAGTCTGCTTGGGTCAGTTTGTTTTCTTTGGGATCAATATATGGCCGTATTAAAAGCTTATGTAAAAGGGTTTAGACTGAAAAAGCAATGTTTACCACTTTCTCCCCAAACAGCTGCTTCGAGGCGGTGTGTGATTAAGAAATGTTAGATATACGACTTACCTAAGCATTGTAGGGGCCTGCTGTCATATCCACTCGGATGAGGCAGGGATCTCTCACATTATGGACTCATAACGGACACGAGTTCTTGAACAGTTTCCTGAGTGACACATTTGGCAGGCATTTACTAAGCTAAAACCTACATGGAATTATTCCTTGATCAACATTACTTGGCAGCTCTGGTTTTCAATAACCACTCGGACCACTCTTGTCCGTGATAACTATCTCTGATAACTGCGATACCACTATGACAACGCATCACTAATAAGTTGGTGTGTCACGCGTCCCTTGGCTAGTATGTATGCGCATACCTTCTACATAGTGTCAAGCCCTTGACTAATAGTTCTTCTTCCACAGAAATTAGAGTTCACTATGTCTGCACCCCCGTCTCCCGAAGCCTTCAACGGTCCTCCGGGCTCCGGGGTATCGCCTGAACAGGTTGCCATTCGTCTCAGGCAGCTGTTGAAGCAGAGCGGGTCCAAACTTAATGAAGATATTTACGATTGGATAGACGTAAGCGTCATACAGGCTTATATATATATTCTTATTAAAATTCCTTCTCTTTTGGTGTAGACCAATCTCGGAGAGCGCGTAAAGGAGCCCTCCATCATCCGCACCCTCGTCGAGACAGTTGTAGAGAGCGCAATGACAGGTAAGAGTCACGCAACCTCTTCGACGAATGCGTCCGCCCCTGCAAGATTGAGAAAGTCCGCTTGACCACGGCGGCCGCTTGATGGTCGCTAACCACCACTTCCTTTTCCCCCGGTGTCCACCCTGGGCGTTCCAGTTCACATGGGTGCTGCTGCTTTTGACAACGTCCTCGACCAATGATGCATGTCACACGGACGCGTACAATGACAACTTGTTGTTGCAGGTGGCTTCGGCGGCCAATCGTTAGCACTCGACAATGACGTCCTTGAGCACCGGTCGCTTGTGCTCAAGCGCTACTTCGATGGCGACATGCAGAGGGAGAAGCAGGGTATCTACGCCCTCCAACGTCTCATGCATAGGCTGGAGCATCCGAACAGTAAGCCGAAATTACTTGTCGATTGCATTGTCATCGTCGTTGCTTTTGATATCTTGAGGTGTCATCATCCTTAGCATGATATTAGGTTATGCGAACATCAAGTGATGTCAATCTAAACTTCTACAGTGGTGACCTTGATCATTTCATATTTGGAGCAGTTGCTGAAGCGAACTAGGGTGCTTGGGACCTACCTGGGCCTCCCCAAGGCCTATCCTACTTGCTCTCTTAAGAAATCCATGGTCCTCTTCTTGACAATTTTTTTCTGCTATTCCAGAGATGCTGCAACAGATCTTCAACACCCTGTACGACCAGGACGTTTTGTCCGAGGAGACCTTCGACGCCTGGGAGAAATGCACAGACCCCGCGGAACAGGAGGGCAAAGGTGTGGCGATCAAGTCCACAATGCAGTTCCTCACCTGGGTCAAGGAGGCAGACAACGAACAGGACGAAGAGAGCGAGCAAGATGACAACAACTAGACATAAAAACTATAGAGAAATGAACTAAGTTTGTCTAAAGAAGGAAAACAAAAAAAAATGAAAAAAAAAAATGAACAGTGCTTATTCTGCCTCCCTCGCCTGAACTCCACAGAGACACTAGAAACGTGACTAGGAAGAAATCCAGTGCGGTGCCTTGGAAAGAAAAAACAGCCTGCGAAGACATTGTACTATTGATATATTCTATACTTGTTTGATACAGTATATAATAAGTGATATGTAATGATGACGTGCTTTAAAGTGATGCCCGCGTGCGTGCGCTCGTTTTTTTACACACACACACAGCAGCAGCAGCTTGAGGCTTCGGCGGCAAAGAAGCCCTCGAGAAAAGCTGCACAAACACTTTCTACTTCTTAGGGGCGAAGAAGAAGAAAATGGAAGAAGCCGAGAGGATTGAAGCGGGCGGCTTGAACAGAAGAAAGCGCGCGGCTGCAACGAAAAAGTTGGGTTTTGGATTTATTTTTTAAGAGAAAACAAGTGTTTTCTGAACTGACTTCTGTGTCGTCCATTCATTAGTTACTGGAGCTGTTAAGAGGAGGGGGGAAGTTACTCTTACCCCCCCCCCCCTTGTGAGTGCAGGGTTTTCGCCGTTGTCTCGATTTTAGCGAAGCCCATCTTCACTTAAGAAGAGTAGCAGACACCGGAGTCATCGTTAAATCAAGGTTTTACTGTGCTGCCTTTGGCGAATGTCTGATAACAGTTTGGAGGGTTAATTCCCTCCCGTGTAAATCAAGATTCTATTGCGCAGCATTGGGCTAATCTCTGATAATAGGTAATTTCCCCAGGTTCAAAGCGAGATTCAGTTGGACGCGTCTGGTAACACTTTGGGGGGCAAATTTCCCCCCCGAGGATGTTCATGATCCACCCTTGAAAGGATGGGGGACGATTCCAACCGCGGCGAGAAGTGTCTGACTGGAAACCCAGTGTGTACCGGGTGCTGACGAATAAGTGCTTTCCAGCTAGATGAATTTTCATGTACACCATTAAGCTGGTGACCAGTTGCATTTGACTCCTTGGACTTCTTCTCGAACGTGCTGACTGAGGAAGCTGACATCTGGCACACTCCTACCTGGACAGCGGGCTTGACTGTTCTGCGGGCCGCCTCCTTGGAAACGGGGCAGTGGGCAGACATGTTATTGCAGCGGAGGTTGTTGACCTCATTTCTTTTTTCATGCATGGTCGTCAAAAAATATGTGGTGAAAATTGAACCACTTAATCGTACACACACACTCTACATTTATCAATAAGGACTTGGAGAGCCATGAGTGGGGACTGCAGGCGTTGTTGGTCAAGCCCACGGAGTTGTCGTTGCTGTCGTTTTTCCCTTAAGCACTGGTGTTGCCGTAGCTGTCTCTGTCGGTCCTAATCGATCTCAACCCCCCCGCCAGTAGTTGGCTAATCTTTGCCTTATCTATTGTGCCTTAAGTGGCAGAAGAAAGTGAGACATCTAATCAGCTTCTCTCTCCTACTCTCATTTCTGCTCGCTTAATGGCCGACACTTTAGCTCCATTCGTGATCCCAGGGGAGGTAGAAGTGGGGGGGGGGAGATGCCTCTACATGGGCTTTTAATATGGAGACACAGGCGGAATTTTAGTTGATTTTTCTACTAAAAGCAGGAAAGAAAGCTTGGAAAGCCTCTGTTTCTGTCTGCTCGTCCCCCCAATGTTCCGGCCATGTAAGAAGAGCCACTGGTGTGGGGAGTTATCGGGGAAGAGAACATCTCTCCAATGAAAACAAAGACGCCCTCCCCACCCTATCCCTACCCCTGGCCGACGAATTAGGCTCTGGTGACTTTCCGGCACCAGCTTTTTGCGGTGCAATAAATAACCTAACATTACAAGATATACACTTAAGGGGGGAGGAGGCAATCGGTCTTATCTTTTCATCTCGTCTTTGGAGCCTCAACCAGACAGATTAAGTGGAGTCTCTTTGTGTCCTTGAGAAACTTCCTGCCACTCAAGGTGCGGTTTCTCCTATTTAGAACCTATTTATCGTGCACGCATTTATTTGCCACTGACTCTGTCGAGTTTCAACTGTGTTTGGCACAATTAATTCAGGCGAATCAAGTCCTGGTCGCACAGGGTGGGTCACATTTAGCGCACCTGACTGCACGAACCGATAGCGGCTGCAGAACAACACGTACTGATGGAACGAGGCCAAGGTGCAGTTTGGAGCGTACGTAATTCATGCCGCTCATGGAGCTGATGGTGACCATATTGACGGCAGACATCATGTTCGCTGAGAGGCACTGCATTGCTCTGTGAAAGTGTGTGATGAACCCCACTTATATATGATAAAACAAGCATTTACGCCAATGGACTTTTTCTCTGCTGTGCAAACCAGACATGAGTCACGTAGCAACCAGTACAAAGGAAGTAAGACTTTCGAGTGACAGCACCATAAAGTCTTCTGTAATGAGTACAACTTAGATGTGCGTTTCTAAACACTTAAACTCAAACATTTGACAACCTCCAACTGTGTCCTCTGGTCTTATACGACTGGCACATAAGAGTGCCACTGATTTCTCTCGCAACCTCCTTCACTTCAATGGGTGGTCAATGTTGACTTGTGTTCATTTTCTCTTTCTGGCACCAGCACAGTTACTTTCACTTAAAAACTACCTAAGTGGTCTCGTAACAAGCAATGTTTGCTTTCCATCGAGGTCAATATCTCGCTGAGGGATGCCCAAATCATGCGGGGACGACTTGTTTTCTAAGGAAAGCTGAATATGGGCCATCCTGCAGTATGTGAGTGCTTCTGCCTCTCAAGGTCAAGGTTGCCAAATTGTTAGAGCATCTCAGAATGTACAATGATCCCCTCTTATCCTGCTCACCCTCACCGTGATCATCCCCTCTGGAGGTCCTGGCAACCAAAAGCCTGAGCTTGAAAAGGTCTCCCCTTAAAGCATCATTTCCCCACCTGCCTCTTCCAACCCTTGGTGGGGGTAGTTCACAAAATAGCCACTGCTTTAACATCGACTGCAACAAAATGATTCCATACATGTTCCAGTCCAGAATCCACTGTGAAGCATCCTTTGCTCTGACTCACCACGATGCTGTGACTGGACATGTTGACCAAGGTCATCACCCTGGGCAGAAGTTTGATCTCTACCCTCGTCTATATTGTCACTCTGTCACTCTTGTCCTGAGGGTGACGGCATGAACGGGAACAAAACGATTATCAGAGGGAGTTAACTTTGCTGCACCCTGTAGGTGCAGCAAAGTTAAGCCTCTCCCTAAAAGAAAGGCTTATTGTTCACATACTGAATTTCAACTAGAAAAACATATTTCCAATTTCTAGGTGGTTTCCGTCTTAAATGAAGAGTGATTATTCATACACTAAACTGCAGCTAAAGATGTGACGTTTTTTAGGAGAATTTTAGTTGGAACTACACATACTTAGGCTGGCTGACAAAAGTCATGTTTCATGCTCACATGTACAAAAAGTTCATGAGCCCCACAAAGAATTTCTTTGAAATCTGAGGTGAAAAGCACAGTTACGAAGCTTGTGCACACACGTGCACACGCGCGCACACACCCACCCACCCACACACACACACACACACACTTTCTCAACAAATTTTAAGCTGGCTGGGGGAGACAAATGGAATTCCTATGTATGAATCCCCCCCTTTCCTGGGCGGAAGAAAAGCAATTTCTGCAGCACATTTCTCATTTTGTGAAGACTCAGCCTCCATCTCTGCTGTGGAAGAGGAGGCTGCTTATTTTTTTTTGGTCGTGCACTGCAAAGGCCACTAAAGACAAAGGCTTCAATATGGTCCACTTTTTTTAGGGTATCCCTGGATTCGCTCCCCCCTCCCGTGACTACGTTTGACGGCTACATAGAGCTTTCTGGAGTAGAAGAAGAGCCTTGTTGGTTATTGTATTATCGTCATGGGAGTATTTTCATCACGTATCTGCCCCCCCCTGTCAAGAAATGCAGACTTTTTCCCGTCCTATTCAGCCCTGAATACGTCCGAAAGTCTACAGCAATGTCAGCTGGGGAGATACTACGAAAGTATTCGGCGTCGGACATGTTCAGCCCCAGATTGCAGCATCTTGAGGCCAACAACTTTGACATGAGCATATTGACGAAGCTGTCAACCACATTGGCCCAGACCAACTTGGCAGGGAGGGGGAAGGAGGGAAGAAAGAAGGAAAGGAGCAGATTGATGGGATATGAAAATCTGCGAAAAGATATGACCAACTTTCCGACCTGAGGTGAAAAGGCCGTCAAGGATCTCCGTGGAGTCTCACATGTGCACTGTGTGTATGTACGAGACCTTCTCATGCATGCCAATGGTACCAAGAGATTCATTGACATTAACGTTGCTAGCGAAGATGCTTGAAATGAGCTCTTCAGCGGTCACAATTTGAGGAATCCTGGTCAAAAAGTCCTTGTCAAGTTGTCGTGATCTCCAGATGAACCTTCCAGTCGCGGTCCAGTATCGCATCCATGGCGGTCGTCGACCTTGCTCAACCTCAGCATGCGGTTGCTCCTCTTGGTCTGCACTGAAGAACATTGTTCACCGTCTGATCCAGATGGTGGCTGCTGGAGATGACACAGCTTTCCTTGTGGACAGCCTTATACAACCTTTGTGACCTTGGGCAGCAACAGCCTTGATCAACCATGCAGAGATGGCTGCCTGTAATGACCAAGTGGTTTTTATACTACGCTAGTCACGGTACCCTGGTGTGGTTAGTTATTATAAATCTACATAAACTAGCTCACGTACTTCGCGCAGTCCATGTCCTTCATGTCCTTCCTACGTCACTTCTCACCTCACCCGTGTTGTGACCAGAGGAGCAAAATTCAGAGATTAAACCCATTGGCTTCATATAGTGATGTGGTGATCCCAGAGGCGATAAACAATTTTAGGTTTCTTCTCATTAAGTCATTACTCTTGTCGAATGACCTTTTTCTATCAGAGAATCATCACTGCTTTTGGACATACAGTAGATATTCGATTTGTGCAACTTCAAGTATTGCTAAGACCTCGACCACGCCATAATTTGCTGCCAACGTGAATTTTATTTAGCAAAGGACCGACTTTCTATTTTTGGCGAAAATCGAATTCGTCCTGTGCGCCCGTCAAAGACACGAGTTTTGCACGTCCCTGTAGCGTCCGACCAGAGTTCTTGACTGAGAAGGAAGCGAGCTGGCAATTATCTACGTGTCATTTCGCACAACTTGGGTAAATCCATCCATCCATTGACAAGAATTTCAAGAGTTTTGAGGTTGCGTTATCATTTTCATCGTTTTTGGTGTCTGAGCCTTGGGGCAAAGTAATCTCGTTAAGTTTTACGGCCAGAAAGAGATTAGTTGGCCTTCCTTTCTTCCACAGAAAAGCAAGCAAGAGGAGGGAAAGAGGCTGAGGCTGAGGCTGGAGGCTGAGGCTGAGGATGTGACACACACATGGACACTTAAGTGGATGAAGCGTTTGAAGTCCCTTGACTTCATTTTCTGGGGCTGCACAAGATGAGGGAGCTTTTGGATTGGAGCTTTTGTTAATTGCGAAATTCTCGAATATGCAAAAAAAAGTCACTAGCATCGACTTCAGTTTTGCATGCTGTAGATAGAAACTTGTTTCTGGCAGGATGGGCACAAACATCGAGCCTTGTTCAGAAACAGCTCATGTGGCAACTCTGCCTGAGCGCTGAACCATTGATCCAGAAATGTAGGTAATCCTTATTCTTGCCTATCGAGTCCAAACTCAGTTGAAGCCGAATCAAATCGAATGCAATCCAAATCGGAGGTTCGATTCAAATCCAGGCCTTCACTGGGCTAAGAATTACTACCATGCATGTATTTATTCGCGGAGGATTTTGAACATTGCGCATGTTGGCGTGCCAGAAGATCAACATCATTTGCGGCCTCGCACAGAGAACCCTCGTGACCACCAAATCGGGTAGTAAGTGGGCGAATCGAGATTCGAGGATTTGCCAATCGAATCGGCTACATCACTAACTTGATTTGGTCAAGTCATTCATTCTTGGTCATTGAGGATTTGGTTTGAGCCAAGCTTTAAGCTGACTTGCATAAAGAAAATGTACCTCTTCAGGTACCTTTTGCGATCCATTGAAGAGTCATTCATCTGAAAGTCGTTCTCAAGAGAACGAGCAGTACAGTACGAGCCGTCAAAAATTGCCCATCATGCATGGAACAGCCTGTGTCTTGCGAGTAGAGGTCACATTTCCAGATTATCACTGTGGTAACCCTGATCTCCGAGTCACTGTAGAGGTCAGGTTTCCAGATTATCACTGTGGCAACTCTGATCACCGAGTCACTGTCAACTTTCCTCATTTAGTCATGTTTTTTTATCTTACCCAATGGCAATTGCGGCAATTATGCTCAATGATGTTTCTCCTATCACCACTGCAAATTTTTTGCACAAACATTCTTGCAATCTCTGTCCTGTCCTCACATGTTTTACTCATCTGACGTGGAAAGGAGCAGATGACAGTGATCTTTTGTATCGTGCACGCCACCCAACTTTCCCCAATTTTTGCTTCCTTCCTCCTGACACGCCAAGCGAAGAATCCCCTTCCGTGACCCGCCGGAACGCCTCTCCGGGTCCCGCCCTCGGGGGCAAAACGCGATGGTTCTCGTCTCCTACGAAAAGAAGGCAGACGCCAAACGAGAAACTAATGGAGAAGCAGAATGGATGAAAACACCAAATGCACTTCTTTGACACACGCGAAATACACAGGAAATGCAAATTGGTGTACATCAGATCGGGATTGCTGCGATTTCTCTATAAAAAAATGCTATTTTTAGATAACCGTAATTTTAAAATTAGTATTTTTGATAAAAGCTTGTTTTTTGGGGGGTGGGGGGGTTCAGGAACTATAACATCCGACAAAATCCTAATAAACTGTTCACCAGCTGTTTAAAAAGTCAGGGACTGATTCAACATGACGTTCATGCAATGGTTTCTCACCACCTATGAGGTCATTTTCATTTCATCCGTCCTCTGAGCTATTGTTAAAAAAAAACGAAGATTCGTCAGCTGTGTCAGTCCTCAACAGGCCTCAATTTCAGCTGGCGAATCCCTTTTTTGGCAAAATAGCCTCTGGATCTTAACCTCGAGGCCTCCAGATGTGCGGGTCTCCAGGTGTTCAAGGTCAGCAAAGTCTATAGAGGACGGTGAAAAATGCGAAAGCAGCAAATATTGTGTGATTCAATCCTATATTTGGTATTTTTTTGTTGGGTGAGGTTAGTACATCTCGCTTCAAATATCAATTTTGCCTGGGGTATTCTTTACCCCAGGTCTAACGAAATTCCTGCATACGTTGTTCTTGCAACTGTACCTTGGGCTTGCTGAATTCTTGAGCTCTGCGTTCACGCTCGTGCTCGACAGGGTGTCTCAGGAAGGACCGATCCTTAAAAAAGCCAATACTTTGGCTGCTCCTTGACCTCAAAGTTGGAGGACTTTGAAAACTCTACAAATGTTGGCATTTTAGATCTTGACGAGACCGTTGCCACCTAGAAATACAGCCCTCCTGGCTGCAGTGACAATCGGGTCTCTTTGTCCTGAGACACCCTGTATTCTGTGAGCACAGCCCGGTTGGTGCAAGACACATGAGTAAGTTCATGAATCCAAAGTAGAAAAAGGACGAAGTAAACAAAGATTCTATTAAGTGTCATTAGTTATAGGGATATAAGTGTTGTACAGTGCAGGCCTGATGAGAGGGACCCTTCCAGACCAGGGCAATTTCTCATACTGCATCAACTGATCAGTATAAGCAGACTGCTTCGAATAGGCCTTATTTGTATTTTTGTTACATGTATTTGATATTTTAGTCACAACTGTTTCACTGTGGCGAGGAATTGAGTGGCCCCCATGGAAAAAACGTTTAGAAAGTTGCAAATTTTTCCTAGGGGACAGCAAATTAAGGTGTTTCATGAGAACTGTGGTGTCCATGAAGTCCTCGAAGGCCTTGTCAGACTTCACTAGCAGCTGCTCTTCCCCTTCTGGTCGGCCCCGGGCTTGCCGGACCTCCTCTGGGCCACCTTCTGGGCCCGACTGAACGCGTCAGACGCGGTGGACTTGACACCAACCATCATTTCTATATCCTTTGTTTGCTTTGGCTCCTGACTCTTGCACCCACTTTAACAGTGGAGTCTCGACCAAGTTTTATCTCTACTTATCCCCGACAACAATCTGGATGAAGTTGGGAAACCTCCGGATTAAAAACCTTGGAAGTGTATGAGGGATTTGGAGCTCAATGGTGGACAGTACAAGAACTGAGCTATCGCTGCTCATGAGTTACACGAGGAAACAAAATCCTGAACAGTCAAAGAGACTCCAGAGAGACAAGTATTTTAGTATCAAAGCATTATGAAAGATTGATTCATTTTACAAGTCATTTTTTTCTCGTCTCTCACACAACTTCGTGTAATTCGATATTAAGCGGAGAATATCTATTACTACAGCCTCTTACCTTGATTATGGCTCCAGTTGAAAATCTGTTAAAAAAGCTATATTTTTGGAGTGCGGGAGGATGAAATCCACTATTTTTCATTTCCTCTAGTGCGACGACGCCAACGACGCCAACGACGCCGGCTCCCCCGACTCCGCCTTTTCCATCTCGTGGGCCTTTCACGCCGCGAAAGCCCGTTGAAAATGTTTTGGCAAGACGAGCGCGAAAGTTCTGGTCTCAACGGACGGACGCGACGCGTTCGACCGTTTGGCTCCACCCAGCGGACACGGGGTCAGGGCAGGGTTGGCATCCGGGTCCACTTGCCAGTACAAAGATTCAGCCGGTGAAGTGTCCAAAGTGGTTCTTAACTTTTGATCTCGGATCATTCCCTGGCAGTAGTCGCTGAAAGTCTATTTCGGATCTCAGCCAGTGACCGGCCTGCAATTCTTGGTCCTCCGTGGCAACCCTGGCCCCCGTCGGGCATGAGAAGGGGCCTCCGCGCCTCTCCCCGATCCCGCGGGCCAGCCTCAAGCTCAAAACCGTGCTAAAAGACCCAAAACTAGATGGCGGCACGAGAGTTGCTGCCAAATCACTCATCACCACCTCCAGAAGTCACTGTCCAAGCACTGGAAAGTACCCTAATCACTGGCAAAATTCGGCCCCAAAGTTCCATTTGACGCGAGTTCGTCGCAGAAGAAACCAGTGGCAAAGAGCTCACTTGAAAGACTCCGGACTTTCAATGGCGGCCCCGCCAGCTGGCGGCTTCATCCGCGTCCGTCCCCGCCGGCGTCCCCACTTCAAACCCAGCCCTCGCCAACACCGCGCCAAAGAACACAGGTGCAGAAGAGGTGTTGAAGGCGGTAGGCGAGGAGTAAGACTTTGTCCTTATTTGTAAACCCAAGTAACATTGGGCAGAATCCTTGATGTGCATGTCAATGTTATCTCCTTTGCAAACAGCACTAAGACAGACAAACAGACAGACAGGAAGCAGAAAGGCCAGAGCCATCACGCAACAACATTTGGAATGATTTGTCTGCTAGTATTGTATTTATGATTTATCAAGTCACGTGAAGTGTTGCCAGCGTTGCTATGTAGCAACGCTGATTCACTACAGAATGAATAAGAACACCGGGTCTCAGTTAAGTTGCCCACTCGGTTACGTTATTGAGCTAATGCATGTGATCTCATGGACTTGGACATGTAACCTGACAAATCATGGCTAAAGTGTCTTGCCTTTTTCATATCAATGTAAATAAGTCAGCATTTCCAACAATTTGGCGAAGAACTTGGTCCACAGCGGCAGGAACATCTTCATCTCATTCATTATCTGGAGAAAACATTTTGTAAAAGTGTTGCCATGTATGAGTCCTGAACCGTATGCTAAATAAGCTAAACTAAGGAATTTGTGTTGTTGAACAAGTACAAACAGTTGCAGTCTGACTGGAATGGCTTGTACACGGATACCGTTGTATTAACCAAGAGTACATTCAGTACAAAAAAGAGAGTGATGGCAAATTGTGCAAGACAGGGTTGCCACGACAGTACTGGAAGAAGAGAACACTTTGTCATGTGTGCATCTTTGTGCATCGACCATTACATATTGTACTTCCGTAGTGCACAGCAATTTTGATTTACCCTACCAAGGACTGATTGCGCTGGCCTTCGAGGCCACGTCTGATCCGATCCATGCTTGAGGCTGCCGTGCAAAAGGCCAGAATGCAAGGTAAGCGACCTCGAACCGGCCTCCAAACCAGGGGAGGCCGGCCGCTCCTTCGTCATCGAGCTTCGTCGCACCAAGAACGACTTTGATAGTGTAAAAGCGCCCTCAGACATCTTCCCAATAAGGGGCCGGGGGCACCTCCAGCTTGTCATCACTACGGAGACGATGACGAATGAAAGTTTCTTCGCACAAATGCTATTTCCGCCATCTCAATTTAAATTCATGAGAGCGCGCGCGTTTTCACGTATTCCTATTCTCTGGGGCTGTAACCCCTTCCCCCCCCCTTCCTCCAAGATGCTGCAACGTTTGAATAATTTTAAATACCGCTGCTCTCCTTGCTGGGGAAATGAAGTTGGCTCACGTAGACGCCTAAAAGTGAGCAAATCTCTCTCTATTCACTAGGAATGACTTTTACGCTCTGTGCATGCAGTGTGGGCCAAAAGTAACCAGACGAACTAAGGGCTTTCACGGCTGAGAATTGCATAAGTTTGAAAACGCGCTCATTCGATTGTATTCTTTACTAAAATTCATTCTTATTTAGTGCACTGACAGCTGATAATGCAGCTGAACACAATATCGGCAGGTGTAGCACATGCAACATAGTTTGACTTTTAACTAATCTATGGCGTTGACCACTGAGATCTTTTTGCATGGGCATCACTAGCCTCGACATTGGACTCTTGTTTTGAGTCATCATCATCGCTGTTAGTCTGGTCATGGCTGGAACCTCTTCAGTGAGGCTGCCTTGACAATGAGCCGCAGATAGGGGTGGGGGAGACGCTGTTGCGGGCCGACGTGATGATATTGGTAGTGATCTGGGTCTGCCTGGGCCTTGGGATCAAGATCATGGTCGATTTTTGTCATCCTGGCGAAGTGAACAGCTTCTTGGAGGGCCGTCAAGGACACCTCGGTGTTCTTGTGCAAAGGCTTGGCCATGGAGTGGCTGGACAAACCCAATCATGTCGTAGCTACCGAGGCACGGGATGGACTTCCCCAAGATGTCGACGTTGTTCCATCTGTCTGAGATTGTTCACGCCAAGGGGGGGGAGGAGAGGAGCTGAAAACTAATCTTGTAGTTGTGTTTGTGGTGTCTGTCACTATCAAAATTCACAATTTGCGTAGGATCTGTAGATTAATTTGGCCGCCAGACGTTGACATACAAAAATTTTTCCAAACTTGCGCCAGATCTAATCCGTGTGCAAGTCAAATTTTTCCATTTGCTCAAAAGAATTTTGCAACGTTGACCAAGATCCAGCGAGCTCTGGTCCGCTACATTTGAAGGACCATCCTGTATTGTGCTTGTGTGTGTAATTAACAAGTTCGGTCCAAAGTTTCTCACTCCTTATTGGCTTTGTGTTTATTGTTGTGCCTTTTCAAAGGCAGTTCTGATCCCCCAAGTGACCCCTAAATAAAGGCAAGTGCGTGCGTTATGTATGGGCGGTGAACGTTGAGGACAAAGGGGAAAGGGGACCCACATGAGAAGTTTTGGGCTGTTCAGTAGATGCCCGATTTTATAGCTTTCACAAGTCTCGATTTTATCATTCTTCTGAAGTCAAGACTTCAGCGTATCATAAACTTTGGGTCTTGGAGCAACTTTTTTTCTCGGCCCAGGTCCAATTTTGAAGCCTCCCCATCTATAAATACGCGTGCAAAAAGCCCCCAAATTTGCTGCCAAAGTAGTGGAACTTCTCTTCTTTCACCCCCTGGGATGGGGAAGGAAGCAGCTTTCAACTCTTTGAGATCAAACCCGTGTTTTGGTGGTGACCGCGCAAGAAAAGTTGTTTGAATGCAAGACTCAAGTCTCATTCAAATGTGTGGGGTGACACAGACAGATTTGGAGGGGGGGGATAGAGGGGGGAGAAGTTGTCTCTCTCTAATCCTTCCTTTCCTTCTGACTGATCTGATTCCATTTGACCAAAAAATCCCGCCAAAGTTTTTTGTGCTGATTGTGAAACAAAGTTTTTCTCTCTCTAAAAATTCCCTGAGAGGAATCGAGCTTTGGGTCCACCAATCATGGGATCACAGAGGTAACATTTTCTCAGTAAGAATTTTCTTTTTCTCCTCTTCCTCCCCATGTTCTTCTTGATCCCTTTGGACAAGTGTCAACGAGCTGTGACAACAAGAAAGTTTCTTTTCTTTACCCCTCGCAATATGAAGCTAAAATATGGATGCTGAAAAGCTTGACAGCATCAACTTTCCCCTCTTTTTGCGGCTCTGTCGTTTCTCTCTCTCTCTCTCTCCTTTTTTAGCCACTTTCCACTGTTGCTCCCAAGGGACTCAAGTGTTTGGTTTGCGCGCGTGACAAAGGCACGCGCGCACACGCGGAGAGAGAGGGATGAAATACGATCGAGCTCCCGTGGAGAAATGAGACAATCTAAAGTTAAGCCAGGAGGAACAAGTTCATGATACTTCTTGGGGCGTATTTTTGGCCTGAGTCAAGCTGAAGATCTGCAAGCAAATTTCTCTTCTCTGGAGGAAGTGGCTGGGAAATTGCAGTTGATGGAGGGAATTCCCTCAAAATGAGAGAGGAAGAATCGCTTGAACGTGCATGACAACACATGGTGAAGATTTCCCTTAAACACCGGTGAGAAGAAATGATGGGAATTCCCTCGACCTCATACAAGCATGGCGGGAATTTGTCTCTGGCACCCAGAAGAACATTCTGAGAAGTCCCTCGCTGGGGTGCCAGAGGTCAACACACACTGCATTGGCTTGACTTTGCCAGAATTTCCTGTACAGGGACTCAATCAGCTGCGGGAATTCCCAGAAAATTCCCTACGACTCCTCCTCGCCCCAATGAGATTCCGGATCTCGGGACCTCTGTACACATACGAGTGAGCTATGTCTAATCTCTTTCTTTGAGAAAAGTCTTAAAAGCCATCATGTCGCGTACACAGATTTTGAAAAGCCTTTTTTTTTCAAAGAGAATGCCGATAAAAGCTTTTTTGCTCGCAAATGCCCTATATGAAAAGGAATTTCAATAGCCCTCGCTGTATCCTCGCCTCCATCTGAAACAGCTTTTGGTAGACTTTTTCCTTGTAAAGGAGGAGATAAGAATTTGTGGAATGCAGAAGGTTCAACCCTCGGGTGGCCTCGGAAGACGCGGCCTTCTCAACCCCCCTTTGTGGACACACAGGGGGGGGGGATGACGGGAAAAAAGGGGTAGAGGAGCTGTGCCAGGGACAGGTTACTATTCAGTAATGTCAGACTTTTTTTTCCTGTGACTTTTATACTGCAGAACACTCGTAGAATTCAGTCTTCTCAAGAACTTTGTCTCTTCCTCATTGAACACGAATTCCTTCAAGTAACTTTTTCTTTATTTAGCATACAGTTCAGGACTCACACTTAATAAAATGTTTTCCACCGGCAGCCTGAATGGGGGCAACGCAGAATGAATGCGACGAAGAAGTTGTTCATGCCGCTGTTGACCAAATTCATGGAGATGCTGGCTTACTCGTAGTGATGTCAAATGAGTCAGGTGACATCTCCAAGCTTTCAGGTCGTGTGAGAGCTCAATAAAGCTGAAGCAACTGGTTTGCAGACCAGCTGTAGGCATGTCCTCGGGCAGCAGCATGACGATAAAAATATCTCGTGCAAGAATGCCCCTTGTAACTACCCCTCCCAAATGACGCAACCCCGTTTTCACCCTGTGTGTTTTCCGCGGAAAACCATCTTTGTGCACACAGGGGAGGGAGGGAAAGGCCACCGGGGGGGAGGGAGCAGAAATTTCTTATAAAGCCAGTTAGGGAATTGTTCCCCCCTCGTCTGAACTGTCTCTTGTCAGGAGCGTTGGCAAGAACTTTTTTTCGAGCGTGCGTGCGTGTGTCAAAAGTTGGGTCGGAGTTTTTTGGGCACCCCCCAAAAAAAACCGTGAAGTTGGCGACGACTCCACGGGGAAGGTGAAACAATGAGGCCCACATTTTGGGCACTACACGTTTTAAGCATTTCTGACGAGACTGTAGAAAAGTCTTTGCACCCTGGCATTAGCAACGCTCATAACGTTACAGGGTGGGCACAAACACTAAAAGCCTCACCTAAGGTAAGTGATGACACCTGGAGCTGTTTGGTGGAGGAAAAAGCCCAGTGTGTCATACAGGGTGCGTCAGAATTAGCCTCACACCTGCAGAAACGGTGAGACATCGACGGGTCTGACGTGATCAAGATCAATCGGCAAAAAGAGGGTGGAGGAAGAGGTTGAACGTTTTGTTGACTTTTCATGACTGAGCATACACGTGTTTTTGGCCCAGGACAACAGTAGTGACTGTAACAAAAAAAAGGAAGACTGACGCGAGGCGAAATCTGAAGCACCCTGTCGATGTTGACATCAACGTGGAAAAGTCAGGGTTGCCACAACAGTAGGAATTCCGAGTTATGAACTGTTTTAGTACTTGTGCCTACCCTGTGAAGCAAACAAAACTCCTTGGTGGAGAGGAAAAATCTATTTATTACATCATAGACGTCGCCACAATAATGTGGACCAGTGCATCAGTGTGAATCAGTGCAGTGGGTTCATGACTGAACAATCCTGACAGAGACATAATTCTGTCACATGTACAATATTTCTCGTTTCAATAAACTATGATGTATTAAACAATCAAGCAATTGGGCAAGGTGAGGACAGAAACAAGTTTGAGCCACTTTCTGAAAATATGTGCTAACACCACCTAAAGCGTATTTTTCATTTTGCGTCTGTTAAGTAAGCATTCTTGGCATCGTCACCAGCCAGATCGAGTTATCAGCTGTTTGTGCAGAAAATTGCATATACGCAGATATGAGTGCATAAGAGTCAGTAGGCCTGAAGCAGTACACAGATGCGGCTGCTGTGTAGGCACTACGTCTGGGCCCGTGTCCACAGGCGAACTCTGTTGCGTTGGACACAAGGGTGAGGGGTGTCAAGGGCGTCACAAGTGCATACCCTGTGAACCACAAAGAAATCACCGGGTCAGAACCATAGCAGTGCCAGAGCTGGAGTTGGAGCTGCACTGCTGTGACGAACGGTTGAGCAAGATATGTCCAAGCTGTGTAACGGCCTCAGCTTCTCCTTGGGAATCTCTTAGGTACAGGGTGAACCATGAGGTCCTTGACAAAAGCTTTAAATCTTGTTTTTCTCAGCAAGAAATACAAGTATTTATTTGGGTCAGCAGGCAATGATTTGGACAGCTTTGCCCGTGGGGAACAACTTGTGTCTTGATCATGGCAAGAATGAGACAGGATCGAGGTCTGACTGACCAAGATCTGTCAGGACTGAACAACCAAGGCGTA
>JAAUXU010008205.1_pt1 | contig 48921 bp, 44 predicted proteins | sample 7278151 | NCBI WGS metagenome assembly JAAUXU01 (sample SAMN14350113, study PRJNA611818) | marine sediment metagenome | isolation source: surface marine sediment (1.8m) | place: French Polynesia: Moorea | collected 2018-08
CCGCCCGTTCATGATAGGCCCCAAAAGAGTGCATGACAGTGCCTGTAGCATGACATTGAGTGCCTGAAACTTGACGAAACTGCAGGATCTCATGTCTAACACTCTCCACCACACATTCCAACCTTAAATGCAACCTTACAACTATCCCACTACGCAAAGGACAACGATTTGTACCAAGCGACATTATTTACGGCAAGCACAGAATGTTTTCTTGATGCCAAGAACGCCAGAGCTTGACTGCGTAGGAACTGAAGGAGCAAGGGCGTACGATTGTGCCCGAAATTATTGACACCCCTCCAAGTTCTGCATATATGCACTCAACTCTGAAATTATGATCCGGAGGCCACTACCTTTTATGTGAGTGGTTACATAAGTGGGAAAAATACTCTTTTATATTTTTTGTAACTTTAGGCAAAACTTAATTTACCTGGTCAAAATTATTGGTATCCCTTTGAGAAAGATGGAAAATATTTCACTTACATGAATGTTTGATGAGAAATAGTTCCCACAATTTTCTCAATATCTAGCGGGTAATTCAAGCCCAGTCTCATTGGGTCTCTGGTGCAGTTGTGTGATGGTCATAAAGTTCTCCTCGTCCTCTCTTTAGGAGTTCCTCTTGAAGAGTGTTAGAGAGTGATCCTTCTTAAGTTTCCTTACCACTGGCCTTCTGTGCTTCCCCTTTAATTGTGAAAGATCTTTGTCCTTGGATGGAGACCTGGGGTTGTTGGGGACCAATTGCATGAGCCTGTGCTCCAACTGGAGTAGTATCTTGTGCTCCCTGCCACTGAGCCACAGCTTGGAGCTCCTTCTGATTCGGCAGGATGTCCCTGCCAGTTGATATAGTAACACCAAAGGCTTTGGATACGGCCTTTCAGCCTTCGCCAGGAACCCTCAAAGTTCCTCTGAGTGCCAATACTCTCTCTCTATCCGATACTGAGCTCTGTGGCCTTCATCACGGAGGGTGTTGGTGATGATGAACATGGATTACTTCACTCCATGCATCTGGCAGATCTCCACTAAATGTTTCTCTACCTCTGAATGACTGACTCAATATTGAGAAAAGTATTGAAACTACTTTTTATCAAAACTAGTATATTTCCCATCTTTCTCGAAAGAGTGCCAATAATTTTGGTAGGGTATGTTTTTTAAGTTATGCCCTACAGTTCTTCAAAAATTGCAGGGAACCAAGTAGAACTCACTCACTCCCCTCTTTTGTACTCAGCTCAACTTCTTACTCTAGTACCGTTTACTGCATCAGGTGGAGAGTTCGACTGGGGTGAGGCAACCCGCGGCCTCATCCTCGCCTCCTTCTCCATCGGCTATACCGCCACCCAAGTGTTGGGAGGCCGCGCAGCGGAGTTATACGGTGCCAGGAGGGTCTACGGGGGTTGCCTCTTTCTATGCGGCCTGCTGTGCTTCGTGTCACCCGTGGCTGCCCGTCTGCATCCCGTTGCCCTATGTGCCGTCCGTGTACTGCAGGGCGCATGTGAGGGAGTGACGTTCCCGGCTCTACACGCCCTCACGGCGCGTTGGGTTCCCGTAGACCGCCGTGGAAGCTTCATCGCTCGCAGTTACTTCGGGTCCACGTTTGGGCTCATCCTGACGTATCCACTGTGTGGCTGGTTAGCCGACTGGTTCAGTTGGGACGCGGCCTTCTACGTCACTGGTGCAGCCACGTGCATTTGGTTTGCCACGTGGTTGACCTTTGTCTATGACTCTCCCCGCGAGCACCCGAGCATCTCACCAGAGGAGAGAGACGAACTGCTTGCCGCACTAGGCCCAGATGAGCCGGAGGTGAAACCCCCACTAGTCCCCTGGCGTGCCATTGCTCGTTCTTTGCCTTTCTATGGCTTGTGTGCCACGGACGCGGCCAACACCTGGGGCATGTACATCATGGCCACCTCTGGCCCGACTTACCTGCGCCTTTTTCTGGGATTGGACTTAGGTAGCACGGGTGTCCTTTCGGCCCTACCCTGGCTGTGCCGCTACGCTGGCTGTCTGGTACATGCTGCCATTGCCGACCACCTGCTCAGTTCAAGCAAGATGAGGCTCGTCAACATCCGCAAGTTGTTCAACTCCACCTCACAGTGTGTGCCTGCTCTGACTATGGCATTAGTCGCATTTTCAGGGTAAAAAGCATGTCCTGTTGTACTGTGCGTATGTGTGTACATTTATTTGTACACAAAGCATATAACTAACTAAGACTTTGAATACTCTCCGTGCTTAAGTGATTTCTTTCTCTAGGTGCAACCCAGGGCAAGCAGTAGCGCTGCAATGCGCCGGATTCTTCTTTAATGGGGCTCTTGCTGTCGGCCACATGTCCAGGTATAGGTACACTGTAGTCGAACCTGAGTAATGGCATTACCTGTGACGGTACCACTCCAACTCACCACAAATGTGGTGACAGCGACGACAATGGTATTGTAGATCTCAAGATGTAGTGATGACCAGAACTGTGAAGAAATCACAAATTATTCGTAGAGCTACGGGCAATTGAGGTGTGAATGACAAGCCCCTTCCAGACAACACCTTTTCTTCCAGACCTGAAGCAGTTTGAAAAATGTACATTTTTCAATACAGCTCTTCACGCATGTGAGTAATGGGTTGAATATGCAATTGTAAAAAGTTAAAAGAATAATTAGGTCAGGTCAAACTGGCGATGGTCTAGCTGTCGCAAAAAAGTGGCTTTTATTGAGATCAAATGATCTACTAAAAAGAATGTGCAAACCTGGACTTACCCCAGACTTTTCTCTGAAAATCTTTCAGGTTCAATGAACATTTTTCAAAACTTGACCATTTTTATTCTGGGACATAAGGAGACCCCTAGGAGCTCCCTAGGAGCACCTAGGGAGGTGCTCCATTCGGCTTGATTGGCACCTCCCCTGCCGATTCAGCACACTCAGCAAAACTCTTTATTTACACCAACAAACTTAAAAACAAGAGCAAATATGCTATTGAGCAAATGACTGCTCTTTTACGAGTAGAGCTGCTCGTAGTATGAATTTAAATTCCTTATCAGAACTTTCTTTCTCAGTTCAGTGACCAGTGATGTGCTTCATTTAGAAAACGCCAGCCACTACCATAAATAGTTATTTGTTTACTTCACCATAGTTGAGCACAAATTTCAGTAATTTGCGCCCATCTGCCACTCCCTTCTCTTTCATGTGTCTCTAAGGGCCTTCAATTGTGCAGAACTCATTGTCATCCCGCATTTCTCACTTTTTGATGATCCATGTTTGCATATTTGTTGGCGAAAATACTCCGTCACTTAACAGCCTTCGCGTAAACCTGTGAAAAGCTCTTGGACGGAAACTGCTCCTGTGCCATGTGCTGAAAACCTGCAGTAAACAGTTCTTCAAAGTGACGAGAAAATCACTCAATCACTCGAGGTGTTGCCTTCCTGAGTGTCTCTTAAGGTTGATTTATTTGCCCGTGAGTGCAGCTCATGCTGGGTTGCAAGTAGCTCGAATTCAGAGTGGCCAGACAGTGGACAAAAAAGTCGGCATGAAACAAGCACTGGCTAGAGTCAATTAAAGAACTACTCAGTCATCATATTAACATTCCCGTGGTTCTGCGCCCAAAGACTTGCTAATTTTGTCAAAAATCACCTGGGTGGGTGTTTTGGATTTCATCATGGTATTTGCAATGGCGACCTGGCAATCACCGGAATATCCAAAACCCTAGGGATAGTTGAGATGGAATTGAGTTCTCTATAAAGTTTTTTTTTACTTGTTGCCAATTTTGAAAAAGCACCGTTAATCGATAGAAATGAAATTTTTGATGACTTTAGCACTTGGTCAGTCTGCATACACAGATTTGTAGGCGTTGTCTGGCACAGTACCACACGAATTTTTCTAGGGCACCATTTTAGAGATCACCAAGGCAGATACTTCCATCACCAGGGTAAATATGCTGGTCAGAAAAAAACTTCATTCAGTCACCTGACTATTGCTTCCATTACCAAGAAAATATTTCAGGCTAAAAAAATACATCAGTCACCAAGGAAATATTTCCGTCACCAGAGAAATATTTTGGTCACCACAAATTTTTTTTCATCACCTGAACATATGACTGATTCCCTGCATTGCTCAGCTTGAGCTCAACTTGAGAAGACTGACATTAAGTTTTTTGAAACAAAACAAAATGAGAGCTGTATTAGCAAAGAGCTGGACATGTGAATAGACCCAACTTAACATTGATGTGACCTTATCACATCCAATCCTTAGCTGCATTTCTAAGCCACCACTGCTCCTGATTCTTGGCCACTGCCGATGGTTCTCAACCACCACTGCTAGTTCTCTTTTTCTCTTTATGATTTTTTGGACTTGTAAGATGGTGAAATACAAGGTTTGCTTAAATTAACGTGACTTTCATGAATTATTTGGGGCCATGGAATTAGGTGACTCACATGGAATTAATTATTTGGTGATGTGGATTAGTTTGTTTGATGATCCATTTTTGGGAGATAAATATTTCCTTCTGTGATGAAAGTGTTAACTTTGGTGAGTGAAGGTTGGTGACTGAAGTATTGAACTTGGTGACTCAAAAATAATATCCCATTTTTCTATTCGCTGCTTCTATACTGCCTGTCTGCGAACCCTATGAGTTCGCATAAAAAAGATGCTTAGGCAAAATTGCATTAGAAACAAATTATGCATTAGCGCTGTTCGACCATGGTCGATCCAACACAACCCGACAAAAGTAGACGCTGATCAGTCGCTTAGGAAATACAGGACCACCCACTTATACCGACGTCGCTGCCCCGACAATCCGCATATCCCGACATTGTGATCCCGGTGGCGTCGATGAAAGAAGCTTCTACTGTACCATCATCGCTTGATCCAGCGCATCTGACAGAGGAGCCTTGAACAGTGACATTTGCAAAAAAAAATCTCCCCAATCATGGAATTTCAATACTCCCCCATGACGTGAGCCACTTTGTCCATTCGTACGTGCTGCACAGGTCTCCTTCACGAGACTCCGCATGCAGTGCGTCACTTTGGGGCTGCCCTGTATTTGAACACAATTCACAGAGAGACATTATTCTTGCATGCAGCCACATGGATCTTGCACCGAATTTCGCGGGCACCTTGTTCGGCATCAGCAACACCTTCTCTGGAGGTGCCACCGGCTGGCTGGCCCCTCTGTTCGTAGGTCTCGTCACTCAGGTTAGTAGACGGGTCAGTGCAGAGCAACAAGATTCGTAGTTATCCTCGAAGGTGACTAGGAACATGAGGCTTTGGACAAAAGTGAACACGATGCAATAGCATTTTCGCGTTTATACTCGCAGGACAACATGACCCTTTCGGCGTGGAGGAACGTCTTCTTGTCGGCCACTGGTGTTTATCTGTTGGGCAACGTTGTCTACGTTCTTCTCATCAGTGGGGAGGTTCAGACCTGGAACCAAAGAAGAGAAGACAACAAAGAGGCCTCGTAGCTGGATCTGGAAGCTTTCTTTCCCTACGCAGGCGACCTCGCTTTTCATTAAAATACACTGGACTCCGCTTAATGTACTCACTACGGTTCCGAACAATTTTGAGTACATTAGGCAGCTGAGTCCAATAACGTACATAAGCTCCTGAAGAACAACGCAGATTGAGAAAAGCATTTCAATCATGAAAAGTGGCAGCTGTATTTGACCGACATCAGTTTTTCTCAATAAAAGAGCCATCCATGCTCTTCTGCTCCAATTTTGATAAAGTTATTTTTATAATCGCAAATTTAACATCACTGACGAGGGATATATTAGCACCGCCATAGACTTTGCCTGCTTTCACCACTGTGACAGCTTCCACAAGCTCTATATTTGAGGGAATTGCTCACTTGCTACTCTTTTGCATGTTGGTTCAACAAGGTTTTTGAGTACATTAAGAGGCATCGTGAGTACAATAGGTGGCCTATTTTCATACCACAAGTGCCAAAAAAAATTGGCGATCCCAAAATAGAGCACAATAATCGGATGAGTACATTAACCGTGAGTATGCTATGCGGAGTCGACTGTATTTCGTCATAGCCCTCATATACAGTGCTTACCGTAAAGAATCGCAGTCACAAATGAAGCGCCCATTCACTAACGGGACGTTCCTTCTTTTTATTTCTTGTCGTCAAATTGGTCGGCGAGACTCTCTGCTATGACCTCAGTGACATGAAGACAAGGTCGTGACTGCTTGTATTGAGCTTGACTACTCAAGCTGCGACTCCGTCCCTCAACATCTTTGACCCCGTGGTCTTGATGAACTAACCGTAGCTTTCTGAGGTGCTGCCGGCACCCCCAGCGTCACCCATTCTGGAGAGGACACCCCACCGGACATGGGGGGGGGGTCCTCCCGTGCGTGCTATATGCGCCCCAAACCCGGTTTTGGAGATCTGTTGACAGCGTTATCAGCCTCGACTTTGCTTTCTCTGTTGCACTCTTTGTGACCGCTCACCTTGCGAGGCCGTTTGAGAGGAGGGTGTCTGTGTCCCCCCTGAAGTCCGTAGTGAAGACAGCAGTGAGCACGGTATTTTTAGCACCATGGCTTTCTCAAAATTGCCATATTCACTTAGCCTGGTAGTGAAATATTTTTTATAATATGTTGCGCTTACCGAAAACTGATAGCCAAACCATGTCCAAAACACCTAAACCTGGACATGAAAACGGCCAACTGACAACCCTGTATGACTATCAAATGGGCCCGGGCAGCATGACTCCTGACAGCTGATCAAATATAGAAACTCCTTGAGAGAGTTGGACCAGAAAAAGCGCAGTGCAAGAATGCAAGCTCACATGTCACTATCATGTCTCTTCTGTGCCATCAAGCGTTCAAGGAGCACAAGGAGGAGCTGCTGTCTGTGAAGGAATGGCATTATCAGCCAAGCATTCTTCAGGCTTTCAGTTCTGACACTGGTCACTATTCACATAGCTCAGCAGGGAACAATGTGATGGTGCCTTAGTAAGGACGATTGCAAAGAACCATTGTCCAACGGTCAGGATGAGGCCTCCATTCAGAACAGCAGGATTCTTAAGAGGAAGTATAAGTTCTCATCTTGACGGCACCTCTACAGTAAACTACTCCCCACCCACTTCAACAAGGTTCAAGATGGTGTCAAGAAGTCTTTTGATGTGGTAAACCATGTATCTGCCACAACATAATATGAGATCATGGCTAAAGAACAAAGCTTCATGGCCATGACTGCACTGATGGAGACCATTATATGCTTAAGTCTTTTGCCCTGCACTGCCACAGAGTGATGTCCTAGCCGAGCAAAGAGACGGGATCCCCTTGCACTACAAACGCAAAGAGAAGCTGCTCGCAGCCACTTCATACAATGTTCCAACCTTGTTGCTGCCATCTGAACACTACAGCTGGAGGGAATAAGATCCTTTACTCACACCCTCCACTTAACTGCGATGGACTCTATTGAGAATACACCAAGGCTGAAGGAGGCAAGGGACAAGGCTTCCAGTGTCGTGATCTTAGTGAAGAGAAGTACTGTGATGGGTTCCAAGTTTGAGAGTATTAAAGAGAACTTGGGGATCCATCCTCCTAAGTAATTGCCACTGCGTATCTTAGGAAAGCTGATGTATTGGGTGTTGCCAATGATAAAAGAACCCTTTTATGTGGCAATCGTGTTTGCTGACACCCGCTGATGAAATGTCATGGCCTGAGAGGGTAAGTAACGAACTTGACTCGAAAGTTGGAGTTCGACAGTGGGTAAGTAAATGACTTGGTTCGAGAAAGGTTTGGTTCCTGAAATTCCAGTTTTAAAGTTCGAGTTATGTTTGATCTTTGTGCGTCATCTGTGGCAGCATTCATTCCATCCATCATTTGCTCAGATCTTTCATGACCCGACCTCCGGTCGACCTGAAGATGGCCACAACACGGCAAATCTGTGTCTCTGTGCGTACAACCTCGTACCTCGGCGATTTAGTCATGGATGGCCCTCATGTGAATGCTCGAGGTAATTCGAAGACCCCCTTTTGAGCAGTGTAGCACCAAAATGGGCAGTCGCAACATTGAAAGACTACACTTAATAGTGTGCTTAAGTATAATTTCTATACGTTTCGCATCAAAATTCAATCTCCAAATGTTGCAGAACAGCGTATGAAATGAAGTGAAAATAACTTATGGCCAGGACTGACTGCAAGTTCATTGATCAAGCTATAGGCAACAAGCTGGCAGTAGAAAGGTGAGCAAGAGAAGGCTGCAAAACAGCCTCCCCTTGTACCTTTTCCTCCTCATTCCATTCCAACTCTAACGTTGTGTGTGCACACAAAGCAGGGCCAGCAGGAGGAGCAAGAGATGTCCTCCCAGGCAGAAGTAGGCCTTTCTGATAAACAAAATGAGGCCAAGGAGGAAGAAAAGACACCGACAAAGGTCGTCAATCCTGCCAGTGCAGTTCAAGAGGAGACGGTGCAGGAGGAGGTGGAGGAAAATGAAGATGACGAAGAGTCTAGCAGTGTCCCTTCACAACGTGCTGTGAAACAGGACCAGCGACAAACAATTGAAGCGTAATGGACACAGGTCTCATTGGTTCTTTCGCACACAAGTGACCACATGTCTGTCTTTCAGGACAATGAAGAGCGCTTACCGGCAGGAGCTGGTGGATCGTTTCCTGCGCTACCAACGAGATCGGCGTGAGCTCCGTCGACGGAATGCTCAGTCACAGGCGGCGATCGCTCATTTCTTCCGACGACACCGGCTCAATTTGTTTCCGGGAGACCCAGACAAGAGCCAGACCAGCTTGAGAGAGGAGTACAACAGACTGCTCAAGAGAATCGAGATGTTGGCTGGGCAGAAGGAGCAGGAGTCACAAAAGTATGAAAACAGCTACTGCTTTCCTCCCTTATACTGTACATGCATATAGTCCTTTGCAGTGAACAGTCAGGCATTTCTTTCTGTGGCTGTCAGTAAGTACAGACAGACAAAGCAAGAACCCCATCTTAAAAGGTTCATGACACTGGGCTTGAGAGTGTTGGAGAAGTCATGATTCACCAGCTAACTGTGACTCAATGAGCTACTCAATTTAATCTCTTCGGCTATACTATGTCATGAGGGCACCACACCTTGGAGTAGGATTGTGACTATTCATCCTGAGTCTCTACCAAACCTCTGCCACAGCTTTATTCTAGGGCAGGCCTTGCAGACGAGGCAGAGAACAGTACGTAGATCGACAGTTCATAGAGCTTTTTACTACTCTCTGCCTCCTAACTGATTTTTCACTATCTAGGGTCTGACTGATTTCATGAACACGAGCAAAGCACTGAACATTACCTTCCGAGTCCCTTCCTGGATCCTTCATATGCTCTACCATACAGCATACCCGTACAGTACGGTACCTCACAGGTCCGGTTTGTGCGGCGTACTGAGAGTCTGTGAGCATGTAGGAAATTTTTACTGGTCTGTACTGCGTTGATTAGTCGCACCGTTAGGGCGTCAACTGTTTTGTAAAACATTGTCCCAAGTCGTTGTTCCACCCTGTTTTTTCTTCGCCTAGTTCTGTTCACCGTCGGCCTTCATCAAAAAGACTGGGACAGCCTCGTTGGGCATTTGCTGCAAAATTTGCTGTCAAAAACTAGTACTAAATTGCGTTGTCACAAAAATATAAAACAGAAAAAGTATCACATGCAATAGAAAAAGTGCATTATGAGTAAAATCTTGCATATGAGGCGCGAGGGTCGTATGTATGTCTGTCGGCCTGTCTGTTAGTGCTTACATGCGTATGTGTGTGTTCCAGCGCGTGGTGAGCGCAGCGTTTTACATTTCTGCCACTTCCCACCCACTGAATTGGGTAGCACGAATGCACTATAGTACATCAATACAGTCCCCGACGGAAAGAATCACCTTCTGGCAATCCTGACGACCCTCATTGTATACATTCAAAAATAACGCGCTTTTTCGCACAGATCAAAAGGGCACCTTCAGATCCCCAACTTTTCCCTTTCCTCCTCCATCTCCTTGGCTTTTGGTGTGATCATCACTAGATCAGGGTCAAGATCCTGCTGTGTGCATCCGGATGTGATGAAACAGGGACGGTTGAGTGACATTTTTGAGTGATTCAGCAGCTCAAGCTTCTCCACGCCGTCATCTTGGTGAGGCAGACCAAGACCTTCACTGCCACCAATGTGAAAATGTGGCGAAAAAGTGCCATCAAGAGGGCATTTGGCAAGGGCGTGAGTGCAGAGTCCATCGCCATCATGTGGCATCTCCGATGCCCACCTCCCTTCTCATCTGAGTGATGGAGTGGCAAGGGTTGCACTTGAAATTATCCCTAAACCAAGGTGTGGTCTGCAGGGTTCAGAGGTCGTGATGTCTTCCAACCGCCTACACTATGGTGCAGGATCTAGCACCATAGATTTGCAGATTGAATCTCTGCAGGACCCAAAATCCGCGCAGAGAATTTTTCACCACTTTTAATGCAGGAGCTGTTATTCTGTCTAGGAATATCCGTGAGTCAGCACATGAGGTGCGATGCAATGGAACCTTACTACGTGTATGCACATGTAGTATGTGAGGAAGGTCTTATCTTATTTTCCGCGGTGATTCTTTCCCTCGGGGACTGTAGTACATAGTATCTAGTACATACTATTTCCAGACAATTTCTAGCAAAATCGTACAGGAGAATATTCACATTTCCAGTTGGGTTCTGAGGTCTGAAGCGCTTCGAAGAGCGATTTCCATGCGATTTCAGCAGATAATTTGCAAAAATTATCGGGGGGAGGGGGAATCGACCCCCCCCCCCTTTTGGCAACGCCCACCTGCCCAGTTTGTCCAGGCCATCTGTTTCCACCAGCGTGCAGAGGTGAAGGCCCTGACACGCACTTCACGTCACTACTTCCTCAATGCTGCAGCCACATAAAATCTGTTTTCATCATGGACAGCTTGAAGCCTCACCAATTAAACTTATTTTCTTTACCTTGGATGAAAATGAATATTTAAGAGGGCACCGGCCATTCTGTCAGTTTTCTGACTTTTCAATGGTCCACTGCTGTACACATTCCCCATGTTTGTTCACAGTTTCGACAGCAATATGGAACACATCCAGAGGAAGGACCAGTCTCTCCAGGGCGAAATCACCAAAATCCTGAATGAGATGACCAGGATGAAGCTGGCGGCTGCCAGGGCGAGCGTGCACACCACCACTGGAAAAACTATGACTCAAAAGGTATACAGAAGGCTTTTGAGATTGCAGTCTCAGCATGCATGAGCATTTTGTGGACTCTGGCCCGACTGTGACAAAACACCTAATTTAGGAAGTTTCTGACCACATCAAGATTCTTGATTCTCTTGAGCTGGAACTTCAGCCTGTCCGTCTTCAGAATGCGAGGCTGCGCAAACAAATGGAAGTCGTGGAAGAAAAGTGGCGGGACCTGAAAGAGAAGCAGAACAAGCATGTCGATGCCACAGAAGTGTTGCTGGAGACGCAGGTTACGTGCTCGACCTGAAGGGGCGGAATGTTTGTGATAAAAAATTGATAACCAAGTCTCTTATCTTAGATCTTTGTGGAAAAGTGCGACTTGCGCAAAGAAGAAAGCACCCAGTTATTGAAGGCTTTGGAGGAGGACTCGATCGTGACAGCACACACAAAGACAAAGTTTAGGCAGCAGCAGAACCAAAACTTCCAGCTGAGACTACAGTTGAATGAGCAGCTTAATAAAATGGATGAGGTGCGCATCTGTAATGCATCTACAAGGCTAGTGAGAAAGAGCTACAGTGGCAGTATCTCACTTGTGCGTAATGTAACGTGGGTGGAGTATTCTTGATGGAATTGCAGCACTAAAAAGGGATACACATGGAGTTTTAAAGAACATTTTAATATTCAAGAAGCATATCAACGTACTGAATATATGAGGAGATATGTGCTGTGGTTTCTTTCAACATACCCTGCCTTAGCATGAGTGATAGAGATCGTGCACTCCCAGGCTGAGGCTGAGGGTAAGCCAGAATCCCATTAATGACTCTTTTGCGAAGAGCACATATGAGCAAAGGAAATGTGTGAAATGGATTTGCCTCACCCTGTAGTTGCATTCATACTCATCAACGCGATTTGAATGCTTTGCAGAAGTAATCACGTGTCTATTTTCTAGCTCAAGATTGCAATGAATGGAGTGAAGAGTGAGATTGCCCAAAACACCAAGGAGATCCATACGCTGGAAAAGAAACTTGGACTCTGCACAGATCTGAACCTTCTTTCAAATTATGTAGAGACGATGAAGCAGATGGAGAGCAAGAAATGGCTCTAATGTGTGCTCGTTTATTGTTGAATCGTTGTACGGTGCGTTCATGCATAAATATATTCTGCAGCGGTGGTGCGCGCCTGCAGGTGGACGCTTATGCCCTCTACTTTCATAAAACATTTGCACATGATAAGCCGCTTATAAGACAAAAGTAAATTATGTACGTGCAAAACATAACCAGTGCACATACATGTACACAGTAGGGCACGCGCACATTCAGAACGTACAGTATCCATGCATGGCAGCGTACGCAGCAAACAGTAACATATAGTCTCTGCTGCCGGAGACCTGCTCCTAAGTACTCTTGACGTAGCGTCTTGGCTGTAAATAATCAACCCAGACATAAACGTCATCCAGGGATGCGAGTATAAGTATAAGTAGATGAAATCTATACACAGCATGTGATGTTGTACGTTAATGCGACCCCCTCCCTCCCCAGCCGATGCCTACGGACGAGCTCTTCTTCTTGTCAACGCTCACTTGGCAGTCTGGCAGCTCTGCCTAAATAATTTCGTCGAAGAGAGCTGCATAGTGCTATCACCACCACGTAAGCTCTTTCTTTCCAGCTGGAAGAGCTGAAGAAGGCTCTTCAGCAAGGAGAGAGAGAAAGCCTTTCCCTGAGTGCTGCTGAAGCCAGTCAGGCTACAGTAGGGAGAAAGAAGAAAGGTGCCAGAAGCTTGGTGCGTGTCCACCCACTGCACATTCACTACCCCCGGACCATTGTCACAGATGGCGTGATGTGGCCGTGGCTGAAGAACCTCATCAATGTCAGATCAATGCAATGAAATCTGATGATGCTCGGGAAGGCGCCGTCGACGTAGCTTCCACCTGTAGTGCTGGGCTTGGCAAGGAGTCGACGGTTGATGGGCGCTCTGTCCTCGGAAGAGGCCATACACAGGAGGACGAGGAGAGCCGATGGGACCTGAAATGGACACAGATTAAAGAGAGAGAGAGAGAGAGGAGTGCGCAGCAGAAGGAGAGAAAAGAAGGTGTGTGTGCGTGTGTGGGTGATGGGTGGGCAGAGAGGCACGACGAGCAAGTGTGCAGCCAAAATGTTTGATCGAAGACGTCAAATTCCACCGACAGGAAGACTCAGGGTGGCGGAGAAACATGTCCAAGGCGGTGAAAGATGTGGTGGACCACCAAGGCAGGCTGCACCGGGTGGAGACGATGCAGACAGAGGTCGTCGTCGGCTTCTCCGGTGAGAACGATTGGCTTTGTACAACCTGTGCTCATGCACGCCAACATTGCAGGACGCGTCCGCCAAGGTGTGTGGTGTCTGGCGTCTCCGCACAGGGTCTTCTACTCCTTGGGCAGCTCCCTGGTGGTCCGCAACTTGGATCAGGACTCGCAGACCTGCCTCGATGACCACTCTTTTCCCATTAGCTGCATGCACTTGGCCGAGTCCGGAGCAGTTTTGGCCACAGGCGAAGAAGATAAAATCGGAACTAAGGTTCACATGATTAATCTTATGTTACGTCCGTCCTTGCTACAACCATATGCGCGAATGCAGTGCTCGTAGGGTCGAGAGACTCACTTCACTTTACACGTACACGCAAGGACACACGTACATAGCATGCAGCTTAACAGAAACAATCGACTCGCCTTTGTACTTTTGCCCACTGTTCACTGTACATGTACATTTCTTCCATTGGCGACATGCTGCCCCCCTTGGGGACGAGCGAGGGATTATTTTGCCAGTACCTGGGGAAGGCTTACTGCCCTGAACACAGATTATTCTTGTACTGTACACGTACAAACCGTAAAATATGTGCAAGTCAGCAGTCATTTAACTCACGCGGTATTTCCCCTGCATTCATATCATTTGGGGTCTGGTGCCGAACATACGTATTGTGTAGGATTATGCACATGGATGTACCTTATCGCACGTACTTAACATTGGGGGCATTCGTGTGAAGCGTGAAAAAATCACCAAACATCACTTTAGTCAGACCTTCTCCCTTCACCAAGACTAGGGTCCGGTGAGTTCAGGGACCCTGAGACTATTGGCGCAACGTCATCTGTACGACTTTGCTGAAACTTTGGCAACTTCTCAGTGGGTCAAATTCGTAAAAGTCACCCCTCCACTCTTCTCCAGGTCCGCCTGATCGTGTGGGACCCGGTTCAACTGTCCAACATCGGCAGTCACCGCTTGCACCACGCCTCCGTGGCCGCCGTGCGCGTAGCCCCAGATGATACCTCAGTCGTATCCGTGGGCGGCGTTGATGACAAAGGGTCGTTCGTGGTCTTTGGTCTGGCAGAGGCAACCCCTTTGTGCGGTAAGAGAAACCATTCACAGTGTTCAAGCAGCATTTGAGGAGCAGTAGCAGCGTAGCTCGGATATTTCATGCAGCTGGAGCTTTTCGCGTGTTTCCGTTCAGTTCTGTAGTCTGCATAAGAACCTGTATGGTAGTGAACGTGTCTGCTGCTGTCTGGACGTGTCTCGTGGCAAAGTCATCAACATTGAGTGGATAAAATCTTGTTGAAATACGTGCAAGAATGATAAGAAACGTCGTCACTACAGTGCTGTGCTCTAATGCATGAAGGCTAATGCATGCAGGCTTAGGTGAGATGATTGATGCTAGATTCTCGGTCCGTTTCTCTCACTTTCCTTCAGGATTGCGTACACTTCGTACGTACACGTTGGCTTTAAATATTACAATCGAGACAATTAGTAGCAAGTACTGATATTAGTCAATATAATGATCAGCTTATGTGCTTCAAAAAATACAGCTAACTAATATTCTGGAGTGTACGGTATCAAAATTTTGGAATTTGACTGAGGTACCTTAAGTTTTCTTCCCTGTCAAATGGTGAAGACGAAGTCAAATAGTGTGAAAAAAAAGCCCCCTAGTTTCTGTGTGCTCAAGTCCTGTAGTTTCTTCAGCATGAAGAGGGGGGGCTTACAAGTGATGATTCCCTCATTTCTGGATTCGAAGGGAGTCTCGCAACAAATATGGCGTGCAGAAGGAGATTTAAATAATTATCCTGGCATAGATGCATCATGCATGCTAATGCAATGCAGTGGACTCCGCTTACACTCATCACTTTTCGATGATTTTCAGCGCATTATGATGACTGTAACTGGAATCCCCTGAATTGCTGCTCGTCGTCAGTGTCTTCTACGTAAAGGGTGTAACAGCAAAAATGTTACTCAATCTCTGGTCACACCTTGGTGATGGAGTCTCTTAAACTCGGCCCGAGAGTCAAAGCGTTCAAGGAAGAAAATGACTCAAACAATTTGACTCTCGGGTCGAGGTTAGGAGACTCCATCACCAAGGTGTGGCCAGAGATTGAGAGACTCAGTCACATTTTTGCTGCTACACCCTTTAGGTCGGTGCTAAGCTTTTCACGCACAGTGAAGTCCGGATGTAAGTGAGGATGAGCAGTGGTCCTGCCTGAACCGATTTTGCACTACAACAAACAGACGCAAGCAGCTAAACTGAGCCGGATATAACTCAACTTTGGGCAAGTTGAAGAAATACTAGGTGATTCGGAATAACTGTGAAAAAGTATCAAACATTTTCAGCTTCATTTCTTAGAGATTTTTAGCTGACTTTTGGTTGGGTGTAAAGAAGGTGTCCATCACTGATGTTTCAAAGAATAGCATCGATACACGTTGGAACTTCAAACATTTAGAGTCGCACCAAGGGACGGCAATGACAAAAATCCGGTGAGGATTCACCAAACATGTAGTTAGGAACTGGCGATGAGTCGTCTACTTTCACAAGAGATTTCCTAGGTATATTTGGAGGAGTTCTCGGTACCCGTGGAATTCGGGAAAAAAATCAATAACAAAGTGACTTTTTTAAAAGAGAAGGTTAAGTTTCCAAGAAAAATACATCTCAAAATAGAGGGGAAAGCAGGATCTCTTCAATCGTCGTCAGCAATGCTTCCATAATATTCTGGGTCCATTTTGTCAAGTGAATATTACTCAGAAACATTGTTCCCTGAATTTGCTTCAACGTGGGAAACACTGTACAAAAAGAACTTGACTAATTTTTCTATTCTTTACCGAAGGCTTGGGAATATCGGATGGAGTGAACATCTTCATAGACAAGTCAGTCCGGCTCAGCATTCATACTTTATGATCTGAGAACGTGAGGAACTGCAAAGAATAACTGGCCATTTAAAAATAGCCCTCAGGTGTCAATCCAAGCGAAAAATCATAAATCCAATCAGGCGGAGTTGTGAGAAGTGGGGAAAGACCCCGAGTACGCCGAAAACTTTAGTCAGTTTCACGAACATTGAGACTGATGTTGTTAGGTATTTATCACAAGTGCAACTTCGTTTCAAAAGTGTGTAATACTGAAATATTGATGAAGACAGGAGCGACAACCGCACATTTTTGAAGAGGTGTTTGCCAAAAGGTCATTTTATGGTCCCCTATCAATCCATGGCTCTTTGGTTTATCTTTTAAGATAGTACGGAGTTCAAAAAATCTGTTCCAAGGCAAATATCACAACAAAAGATACTTGTAAAAGAAATTTCAGTCAGTTTCGTCTAACCGGCTGGACATAGAGTAGTGTAGAGTGGTTCACGACATAGTCCTATACTTACAAGGCCCTTTTAATTCACCTATTATTGCTAAGCTGGTAGCATTAGTTCAGTATATCGGGTGGGTCAAAAGTTCGGTGAAACAGTCCATAACTTCTTCATTTTTTCTGCTGCTTTTTTTTCTCTTTAAGCATGTACAGCTGAGTATGAGAGACAGCTGCGCTCCTTTTTTCCCAAAAAACTCACGCTACCGTTTCAAGTCTGAGGACCTCCCTGGTCCAGGACTCGGCCACCATCCCAGAGGCAGCTGTAATCAAGTCGTCGAAGTCATGCAGAACGAGATCGCGCGACAAAAAAGGCGATTACTTGGAAAGTAATTGAAACGAAAGTTGTACATGCTGCTAGTTCCGGTGTGTCACAAAAAATCCGCCAAATATGACCCAAGTTGACAATAATAAATGCGGCTTTGCCATCTTGTACACCTTTCTGCCTGCCCTGTAGTCTCGCGCCTCCCCTCCGGCTCACACGTCATAGACATTATTGTGTCGAGTCGACCAGATCGATTCTGAGCAACAAATCAACGTTTTTCCTCCTCCACTACTGATCCTCGCAATATTGGAAAGCCATGGACGTACATGTACGTGCTGTGTAGTTCCGTGCGTGAAAACAGTGCGTGCGTGTGCACGCTCACGTCGGCGACGCGTCTGGCCAGGTAGGCGCGCTTTCGCAGGCAGCCCCACTGCTGAGCAAAATACTTTATTTATTCGCGCCGCAAAGACTTACACGATAAATAAGGTCGATAGTACGTTAAGGACACATCGAGCCAGGATTCGATCACCTTTTCTGCTACTGACGGACAGGCCGACAGGCCTGCAGTGTCAGTGCTATATTGCAGCAAGCAGCATATGGTTTCAACTTAGTTACATTACAGTGACATAACTCAGGTGATGATGAATAATTTTTAACTACCTGTTGTCTGCAACGTCAATTACTAAGAAATGTGCAAAATATAGGCTAGGTGTATTTTTTTTCTCTTCCTGTGCACCAACGTTGTCGACAAGACCCCCTTTGAATGCATTGCAATCAAATGGAATGATGAAATGATCAGTTTTGGAGTCTCCGTCAGCTCTGCCAGCAGAAACAGAAGTGAAGACTCAAAGACTACAGTAAAGTGTAGAAACAGTCATGACCGAGGGGGTCAATCGGCTTTTCTTTTCTTTTTCAAAGCACTTTTTAAAAATTGTTCTGCTTGAGGTAGCGACCTAAAGATGCGCTCAGTCATAATCCAAATTTTTTCATTTTTTTACTTCGTGAAATGGGAAGAAAAATTACTTTCCTGCCGAATCACAGCAGACAGCAAAGGATCGCAAACTTCCCCTCCTCTTTAGTGTAGCCAGGATATTCCCGCCTCAGTACGTGGTAACCATCATAATCTAAATTGTAATTAATTACTTCTCAATATGTCCAGATCTAATAGTGAGTGATCGCTTACTTTGGATCAAAAAAGTAATTGTATCAACGGTGAAAGCCGGTTATTTCGGCACTGCCAGGTCAGGCAAAAGTTGCCGTCATTAGCGGCTTCCACTGTGCTTACTTTATTGATGTCGTTATTGATGGGAAGCTTTGGCTTGTGGCCGACCGAGCATTGTCTCCTCGGCCACGTGCTTGAGGCTCAGCTGCTCAGCCAAGCTTTGGTGTCAGCTGAGCCTTCGGTTCCAGGTTCAAATCCGTCACTTTTGAAATTTGGGGCTGGTTTCAAGAAAGGAAAGGATCCTATTGAGAAAACATGGGCTTGACTAACTCAATGTCTCATGCCCCCATTGACATCTACAGATATAGAAAGACTGTTTCTTCTTCTAAAAAAAACAACTAGGAATTTTTTTCAGGCACCCATTTTCCGAGGGGAGGGGAGGCCGCAAAAACGGCCTTCCTGACCCGACCGAAAATGCGTAAGTGAAAAAAGGCCCTTATTTTTTTTTCGAAGATGATATTTTCTTTGAAAAATCCACTTTTTCAAGAGCAAAACGAAGTAAAAAAATGCGTGAAAAAAGTTACTTTTTTCACGCAGTTTTGAGTTAGAAAAAGTGGATTCTTCAAAGAAAGACCTTTTTTTTACTTCAGACAAAAGAAAGATTCTAGAAAAGTTCCTGAAGACCTTGACAAGATGCTGCTCTGTTGAGCAGCAAATCTCCGAGCAGTGCAGGTTAAATGTTAATGCACTTGCAGACAGTGCGGTATGTTGATAAAAGTGTAGAGTTTCATATTTTTGAAGCTCAGTTTCAGTTTAGTTGTGGTATTGGACTTGGCTCTGGAGCCGAGACCAATACCACAACTAAATTGTCATCTGACAAGGTGCCGAGTGCGAGTATTCAATTGCAGCAACATTTCAATTGATCACTGGCTCTACGTGGTGTGACTTTCATGAGCCACATCCAGCTGAGGAGATATACTTATACGTTCGTGCAGCACTGCAATGTGCTGCAATACTATACGCGAGGCTAGGGCACGTATACATCCAAGCGCTCAGCTGAGCGTTACATGTTTAACGCACGATTTTCGGATTCTTTCCCCCTCTAATTCACTCTCTGGGGCAAATATTGTGCAAGCCATAATCTCGTCCATCGTCATTTATGAGAGTTTGAATTAGGTGTGAATCATGACTCACTTTCACTGCGTCTCAACGCCTGACACACTGCGTTTCAAAAATACAGGGTCATGATCTCGAAAATTGGGCATTTAATTTCAAATTAACGATGCATAATGTGTTCTCATAAGTGCCCTCCTTGGACTTGACAGCACTCGGGTCATTTTATATCCCTTGGCCTACGCCCTTGGGACATAGACTGATCCTCGTGCAGTCAAATGCAAGTGGGGTACATATAGTACTACAATATGTGTCATTGTTACATGGTTATGTGATGTAGGGCTAAGGTCAAACCAAATGTGTTTTAAGTTCTGTATTACATATCTACTGTCAGGTTGTTTGCAATACTAGCTGTATATGTGTCGAATTTTGACTGAGGTGATTTGACTTGTCTTATATTGTCCGAGAGCGGAGGCCCAAGGACAAAATAAGAATGAGGACAGGTGAAAACCTTAGTCGAAAGGAGGAAGATGTGGTGCACATTATGGCCAGATAATTTGTATTTGAATGTGGAACTATTGCTCTTCCGCAAAAAATCCAGTAGGAAGCAGGGCATGCACGGGGCTTCAGGGGACTACACTGAAAAACAGAAAATATAGGAGAAAACACTGATAAGATTGGAGCATTACATGGTGAGCATTTTTCAGAACATTTAGCGATTTCAGCTGACATCGTAACTAACACTGCGCGCAACTTAAAATTAAACTGAAGCAACAAATTCACATGAAGCACTGTGCAGGAGTGAGAATGGTGGCAACTGCCTGGTGTTGAACGACTTCTTTCGCCTTTATCAAGTTAAAGGGGCTCCTTGTTTGGCTTAACCCAGTAAGCTCTAGGTGCAATACGAGATGCATGTTCGTAGTAGGCAGGTGGCAAGAGCTGCTTATGTCACTGGCGACATCACAGGGGACATTCGAGTATGTCTCATTTCAGCAACAGCAGCAGCAGTGTGCATACCAGGTATCACGCGCTGTATGCTTAGATGAATCTACTTACTCCACGTATAGTAGGTACGCACAGTAGATGACACAATTTCGTGGAGTACGACATACTATTTATTCTGGTCACCCACCCATGGTACATACAGAGCAGTAGAGCGCAGTGCGCTCCCTAAACTCTCCCTCTTTCTGTGTCGCTGCATCCTCTCATCACCGTGCCGACGATGATGAGCCGACAGCCTGCGGACGACCCCTCTCTCTCTCTCGTGTGTGTCGTGTAGTGGATTTGAACCTGCTTCTCCGGTGAACTAGAGAGCAAGTACCACACTCTCCATCCATTCAAGACGCTGGCACCTGAGGTCCACCGGAGACCCGTGTCGTGTTCCACCATTCGGGCATTTTGGACCTGACGAGGACTTGAAATGCCTTTGTTTTCTGTCCCTTCTGCTGTACTCAAAATGAGAAAGAGGAAATAGATGAAGACAGGCAAGGACTCATGCACAAGCTCAAGAACCGTGCTTTCCCCCCCCCCCCTCCCGTCGAGATTAAGGAATAAAGGAGATCGCCTCTTCTTGGCAATGTGGGCAAGACAAGAGGCATGTACGAGTGAGAGAAGACGTGTGCGTGCAGAGAGGAGGAGAGAAAGATGAGGTACATGTACAATATAGTAGAGCTCTGCTCACTCGCTACCATACCTACTTGATACACACACGTGTTGTACGTGGGTGTGCACAGTGATTTCTCCGTCAGTCAAGAGAGAGAGGAGGCGAGCAGGAAAGTCTCTCCCTCTTCTTATTCCTCTCTCTCTCTCTCCTCGTATGGTTACCACATCTTCTCTCCTCGCCTCTGTCGCTGAACGAAGCCTCTTGCTTACTCATTCTGTCGAACAAGACAGCAGTTCTGACGGAGAAAGTGTCATGTGCATATGCTGAACGCCGACAGAGAAGGCAGTGAACCGTAAGAGTTGGTGGTGCTCAATTATTTGATGACCTACCCGCCTAATTGCGCTCAATCATCAAGCACTACCCACTGCTACAAGTACTCGGGTGCATCGGCCACGTAAACCCCGTGTAAAATGACGTACTTGTGTAAGTACTGCTCAGTATTCTTTAAATCACGCGATAAAAGCCACGATTGCGAAGCGAGAGAGAGAGAGAGAGAAAGAGAAAAGCACGTATGACGACTTGGGATAGCGAAGCAATCCAGCATAAATGCCACCTCCATAAAATATTCATGGTGTGTGGCCCCGAGGCACCCGGAGCAGGACGACCTGGCAGAGAGGACATTAAAGTGTGATATAGCCGACGCTTGTGACCACGAGGACAAAAAGGATTATTACACGCTTCCTCCTCCCCTCAATGCCCGTTGTCATCGTCGACGTGCAGGAAGAGTACATTAAAAAGTTCAAGCAGGTGAACTTGCTTTGTTGCTTTCGAAAGTGTGCAAAACAAGAAAGGCAGTCTGTACTAGCTGCGCTGTGTCGTACATGCCTCGTCTGACTCCACATATGCTCCTCAATGAATCAGCTGGCAGGCCTTGTCTTTCCTTAATAGAAAAATCTTCCCCACCCACCCACCACCTCGTTCTTGGAGGCAATACGACACGTCGTCATTGACAGCAGTAAGTTAAGCAGGAGGAAAAGAGAGCCAGCTCAGTAGCTGCGGCTGGAGCTGCAGCAGGTGGTGGAAGGAGGTGCTGCGTGCGAAATGACATTGGCAGGTCGCAAGGGAGGGACTGTAGTGGATACGAAGCTCCAACTCAAGCAAATTAGTCGACTACTACGTACTTTTGGCTCTTGGAAACCTCATACCGAAGGGTTTTGGTGCGCTTCTTAATCTCTTGGTCTTCTACAGCAGCCACGTCTGGAACTGCACTGCTCGCGGTACGAGGAGTACGAATCGAGCCAGAGTATCGCATACGAAGCTTTGCATATTCCTAATGGCTATTAGACGCGCACTCTCTCCTATACGTATGCATGTTCTGTGCTACAAGACAAGGAGAAAGGAGCTACTCGCACTCTCCTTCCTTGTTACCTGTCCCTTACCTACTTTCCGCCAACTCTCCAGGCAGGCAGCACACCCTCCACTAGCGCCAATCAATAAGAACCATAGCAACATGCGACGATAGCCAAGCCAAACATTAAGGTGTTCTTCTTATTCTTCCTTCACGCACTCTGCCAGTCTCTCAGTCACTCTCCTGGTGAACGAACGAGGGAGAGCGCCTTTCACTCGTCCTTATCGATGACAAACGAAGGATCTGTATCGTACACCACAAACACAATATTCTCTAGCACGGTTTACGCTGCTGCCACGGCCGCAGCTACCGCAAACATGACCCTCGACATACGGTATGACTAAAAGAGGAAGAGGCAGAGACACACCGGAAGAGTCTACTCCACGGAGGAGGAGGAGGAGGTGGCGGCCTTCGAAGAACCGCCATGCTACTGCTGGCGATCTGGCTGTGGAAGACTAGTGATTTTGTTGTTCTCCGATTCTCACAGCAGCAAATCTCTCGTCTCCTAAGCCAGATCGCTCCACATCGACGCCACGTGCGTGAAGAAGGCCGAAGACCAAGACCACAACTGCCGGGACTGCCACGGCTGCGGCGGCCACAACGCCGACTTGGCACTTCAAAACGTCATGCCCAAACTGTGGAAGACTGGTGATTGTGTTGTTATTGTTGCTAATTGCCTCAACTGCAATAGGCTTCTTTAAGGAACAACTAATCTCACGTCTTCACACGAAAGGCAATTAAGTCTACGCGAACAGCTACTGCTGCTACTACTCCAGCCATTGCTGCTCCTGCTACGCGTGTCACATCAACATGTATCATATGACCCAGAAAAGTTTTTGTGCGTCAAGTGATGAACTATGAAATTGTACGTAACATGCATGATCCTCAGGTGTCTGCAATAATTACTGGTACATGTTTCTTTCCACCACCCCTACACATGACAGTTTATGTTGTTGCGCTTGATTCCTCATTTGTACATCACTCAATCATATTCATTCCGGTTTCACAGTGGGCAGACAGCCTTACGGCCGGCCTTTCCTTCCCACGTGCCTCTGCTTCTTGACCTCCTCGTTGCTTGCCGTGGGTGGCAACGACGCCGTCCAGCTGTGGGACGTGGACCTCCAGAAGAGAAAGATCGTCTGCAAAGAGTCGAAAACTCTGGGAAAGATCAAGAGGAACATATCTACTATCATGGTACGATTCGGTTCACCTCAGTTACTGCAGGTAGAACTAAAAAAGAAGAGAGAGGACGTGAACAGCAATTTCTTTTTCCCTTGCAAAACCAATTACTGCGCCCTAGCAATTATAATGCCAGGTGGACCGAACTGAACTATCCGTCCAGCACACGTTTGTACCCTCTCTTCCTCCTTCTCTTCAATGCTGGTGGGCTACGGGGACGCGTGCACGAAGAACGCGCACCGCACAGGAGTGCAGGGAGTCCCGTAGGGCTCCCGGCTGCCGCCCTTTTAGCAAACGACGCCTTTGTAAATTATTCATCATTCCAAGGAGCGCACACCTTCAGTGTGCGCTGCGCTCGTGTGTGCATATGTATGTATGCACATACATACGGACGTGGCTTACTTGAACATACAACTACGTGTACGCTCAGACCTATTACTTCGCTTACACGTATGCGGCTTTCCCACTTGAGACCGATTCAGACTCTTCTCCTTCCCCTGCCATTTTCCTCTTCGACCACCGCAGGGAAATGCTTGAGAAGGCCAGAAAATATACAACACAGTCTTGCTTCAGTTTGGATGGGGTAGAGGATTTTTTTATTTCAAAAGCTTCATATCTGGGATGATCAATGTGGAGATATGCACGTATAAGAATGTTGCTAGATAAGGCAATACCTGCTTAGAAATGCAAATCCAAAGAGTCTAACAAAAAGGGTCATTGTGGCAAACGCCAACGGTTTGCAGGCTGGCCTTAGGACCATAATTTTCAATTATGCCAAACCTTGTGGCTGGAACCACGCCTGCAGTGTGAGCCACAACATGTCCCCCTGCTACCTCGTCGAAGGAGGCTGCAACGGGGGTGGCGGTCAGGGATCTTCCAGAGGGATTAAATTGCTGTCAAAACGGTTAAGCACCGTTTTTACGGCTCACGCCGTACGTTACATAGTAGCTAGACCAAGTGAATGAACATTAATAATACTCATCGTTCTCGTAAAGTAGCACTTTTCGCCCTATTTTTTGGATTTAAAATCCCCAAAGGACAGGGGCCTGGGGCCTCGGGGAACAACCACTGCCACCGCCGTCCTCAGGTCGTCATGGTCCGGGAGCTGCAAAGTCCAAAATAAGGCCTTTAGGAGGATAACATTTGTAGTTTGACGGTGCTTGTTTTGTTCTCCTCACTTTCGGAACTATTTGACTTTACAATGCCCGGAAGCGCATATTAGCATGCCTTTACAGCCCCGGCAGCCCAGAACGTCTGGAGTGGTAAATGTGCCATTTCGGCCGACAGCCAGGCAGCCTTGAGTGGTTTTAGAGTGGTGTAAAGTGCCGCAAATAAGACAGGCTACCAGTTACAAAAAGTACTAGCAAACTAAATGAGCATTATCATAGTGCTATATGTTCATCCGGGCAAGTGGCACTACGGGTCGGAGGATCGGGGGGTGGTAGGTAGTGATGGCCTCAGGGTCGTCATGGCCCGACACCAGCTTAAACAAAACAAGGTAGTCCAGGCTCTGGCTCGATGTGTGTTTCCAGTTTGATCTCTCTTTTATTCCCTGACTACATCCCAAATTTTCCTTTGGGGGGGGGGGGCGGGCGCCGTCGTCATCGTAGTTGTGGCTTTCTTCGCAATTTCTCGACATTTCATTCCCACATTCAAAGGCCGAAGCATTTTAATTCTGCACCAGCTCAAAGAGACCCAGTTTTGTAGCGTGCACTAAAGTACTTTGTCCACATCGTTTGGCACTTTACACACATTTTTCACACTTTACTATCCGTTCCTGTCGCTAACGTGCTGTAAAGCGCCATTTGCCCACACGCTCGAAGTAAATAAAAACAGGCGAGAAAACGAAAAATGCGATTTTTAGTCAATTACACACTGCGTACACAGTTCTGTGTGCACCCAGGACACACGTGCGCTTTGCCTCCATGCGAGGTTAAGTGGAAAAGCGTTTAGCACTGCTTCTACGTTCACTGTAGCTCGTAGACAAGTGCTATTTCGTCTCCTCTTCGCAAGGCGGAGTAACTGGTGCAATCAATCCGCTGCTACAGCAATGGAGGCGGAGACAACCGTCGGATTGATAGAAATTTATTTAACCCTTTGCGTCCTCCTGCCCAAATGTCACCGCGGTTGCACTTTATCAGTTCACCCCTTATGTTCGCCTGTAGTTGCGTGCATCACACAGTTACAGGTCAGGCTTTGCAATCCCTTTCAGCTTTCTCCTGGGCCAGTCTGTTTCAGACACACACACACACACACACACACACACACACACACACACACACACACACACACACACACACACACACACACACACACGTCACTGCCAAGGCAACAGCGTAGGAGCGGCAGGAACAAGGTGAACACGAGCAAGTGCAACGTGTGGCCAGGAGGAGGCACAACAGCGATTTCAATGCATGGCAGCAACGTAGCGCGGCGGTGACTGCAATGCGGGGCAACAAAGCACTTAGTTCTAGGCAATAGTAGTGTGGCAAGATTAAGTAGCACACAGGACACAGTCAAGGCCTGTTATTAGAAGCACCTTGGCGCGGAGCCGTTGTAATGACAATCAGGTGGTCCATTATTTTGCCCTGAAAAGGGGTCTTTTATAGCTGACTGCTTCTGTTCATGAAATTTGGGCTTCCCTGGTCGATGAAACACCAGTAACGAGGCTTTCCAACGTGGTATTGTATTGCCCGGGCTTGTTTGCTTGCATTTGCCTAGCATGTATAGATGTGCGCATGCACGCACCCACACACACACACAGAGGGCATTGGACTAGTTTAGTTCTAGCACTTTTCCTGGACAATGCCATGGGAGCAGCCGGAGGTTTGGGCCTTTCACCAAAATATTAGGACTTCACAAGAACTACCCAAGAGGCTTTGTACTAATGATACTTTTCGCTCAAAATTTTATAACCTGAGATCAGCAATAAAATGCTGGCAGAACAAAAGCAGGGTAAGCAATCAATTTATTCCCGTCTGCTTCGTGAGCAAACTTCACTTTCAAAGCTCTTTGCCTCTAAATATTGTTGCTATTTGGTTGTTTTTGTCTCTTGTAATAACCTTGCTCTGCTTAAAATCACCACGCATCTTTCCACATACCTAACTTTAAGTCAGAAGTTGCCCTGGTAAAACATATTTTTCTTCAAAAAGTTTAACGTTGTCCTGGCTACAACCGTGCCTTAGGCCATTCTTCCATCCCCTCAAAATAAAAGTGACATTTTCAAAGTAGCCTAGTAGTATTTACGTATTACCCTAATGTACGTATTTCGCAACACCTCGAGTAGATGATACAATACCTCTTTTGACCAGTTGTGTTGCGAAGAATACGGCGACTTCCTCATCTGCGGCACCGAATCGGGCGACCTCGTCAAACTGGTAGTGATCAGAAGCTCGCAGAGCGAAGACGTAAGCCTCGCTCTCGCCTCGTGCGCGATCAAGAGGATCAGAAAGAGCAACAATGTGCTTGATGGCAAGTTTACTGGTGGTAAGTAACATAGCATTGGCCATCCTTAGTCATCTATGAATTGTACGAGCAGAACACAGTGTTCGTCTGAGGACACCTGTTCAGGCACTACCTGCCATGAAAGTGTCCTCAGACTTAGGGTACACCCGAAACGTATCTCTCGTTGCAGGGGTGACGTTAACTCTTCAGCTCAAATCTCGCGGGTACCTCGTCTGTTGCGGCAGCGGCTTCGTCTCCCTCGTGAGGGACGGCCAACAGGTGCAAGGCTCTCTCAAGACAAGAAAAGCTCAATCAGGACTATCAAGAATGGTGAAAGAGCCCACAGATTCACATCTGGTCGAGGTTAGGAGAAACAAAGGCCGATGCATTCATGTACGGTACTCGTGTCTTTTTACGCATGCATACAGCAAAAGTACGCGGCCGTCAATGGTGCCGTCACCTCCGCCAGCTGGCTCGATAAGGACACCTTGCTCTTGGGATGCAGTACAGGAGAGATTTTCCAACTTGATCTGCTCACCTTTTCAACAGCTCTACTATCTGCCTGCCACACATCTACTATTGAGGGAGTTGCATTTCCAAGGTAAAGTTGGGACTTGCTTACTTCAAGCTGAGTAATTGGAGGAAGAAGCTTCTCAATAGCGACTTGGATACGTTGGCCGGCAGCTGCGGCCCAGACGGAGTCAGGGTCTGGGATTTGCTTCCTCACGGTCGTCAGCTCCTACACATTCCGCATCCTGATGCGGTGTGCTTGGCGTTTGTTACTGACGGAACCACCATTTTGGTCGGATACAAGGACGGCGCAATCAGGATGTATGCACCACAGAGTGGCCGCCTGCTTACCTCTCTGGGTGGCGCACATCCAGCTGGCGTCACTGCCCTGAAATGGCTAGGGGGTGGTTGCCTGGCAACAGGAGCAGTAGACGGACAAGTGCGCTTCTGGAGAGGTCTTATATACGCCACCAAGCTGGAATTCACGCTACGGGCGCACAAGAATCGAGTGACAGCGCTGGAGGTGGCTGCAGGAGGCAAGGAATTGCTGTCAGCCAGCAAAGACGGATCTTGCGTTATTTACGATGTCACCGAGTAAGATCGTCTTGAACATGTCAAAGGCCGCAAACTCCATTGATCTCCCTTGTCGTAGCTTGGCATCGGTGAAGCGCAAGAGAGTCTTGAACTGCACTTGCTCAGTGCTGAGCGCCCGTTTCCACTCCTCCGGCAGCCAGGTTGTCACTCTTTCTCAGGACGGACAGTTGACCTACTGGGAGGTCTTGGACGGAGAAGAGCTACGAGCCCTACAGGTGGAAAAGCACGGAGCTGCTGCAGCCATGGATATTGATCCTCGAGGAGAAAATATCACCGTCGGAACTACAGACTCCAAGGCCAAGGTCGGTGTACAACTTTGTCCTACTCCCAAGTACAAACTTCGATCTAAGCTCTCCAATTTCTCAGGTTTATCGGTATCGACAAGGCAGCTGGACTCTTCTCGGAGACGCCGCCTGTGGACCAATAACTACTGTGGTTTTTAGTCCATCGGGAAGACTCTTGCTCGCGGCAACCGCGCATGGAGGAATCGTTGTATGGAAAATGCATTAAGTACACTCGTGTAATAAACCCGTGTGGAATTCTTTAATGAACATAAACGTCTTGAACGGCCAGTTCTAAGGCTGGTTTCTCCTGGACCCCGTCAGCCATTGCAAGCCATTATGAGAAATCTTTGAGGAACAGCGGGAACCTTCAACTTTTGCGGTTCCACTGTGTTAAGCAGGTATGTGTACAATCGCATATTCACGGAACACCTGATGGGGAAATGCGTCAGGAGCACAAATGCTTTCTCATCCTTCATTCGGGCTATCCCCACATTTGAGTCTTGGCGTAGTAGAGGACAAGCTTTCCGTCATGGCCAAAGCACTCGCAAATGTCTCTCACCGTCTGGTCTGGCGAGGGCGCGAAGGAGTGGTTCACGTAAACGAACTAAAAAATTAGAATGAACACATTATTTGCCATGCTTAGAGGTAAGCATATGCAGCTCGGTGCACTTACTAGTTGTTCGGCCTCGCCCATCTTGAGGTACTTCCTGATGAAGGCAACGATCCACTGGACTTTTCTGTCGCCGTCTACTTTATATATCTTGGTTTCCATGATGGGCGCGTTTCCGACCGCTTTCAGTCGAATTTCCACTAGTACAAAGAAATGAAGATGAGTGGCGACCCCACTGTGGCTTTAGGGAAACCTCTTCACCTTTTCCGGGGACTGCCGAGGCAGTCTTCGCGGCCTCATCCGATCCCTCGCCCGAGGACATGTCGGTTTCGTTTCGTCTATGGAGATGTCGGAGACGTTGCCATTGTCATGAAAATAAAAAGCACTTGTGTATATGTCGATAGCTGATAGAAGCAGAAACAGCTGTTACTACTGTTGTTGAGCCAGAGAGCATGTGCCAAAATCCACCAACTCGATCTTTCTGGTCACAGTTTTTAGTGTCTTCTGTCAACAAAGTACAACTGCGCAGGAGAAACTCAGACTCTTACAGTGCTTGAACAAATGGGAAGGAGGACGAGGGGGGAGTGTATGACACCGACCGCCTCGCCACTCCGGGCAATCTCCGTTTCGTACTCCCGGTCTTCCGCTCCTCGGAGCATTCTTTGCTGACCATGAAGATCGTCTTCTCCAAGAAGCCCAAGGCTCCTCCGAGGTCGCTTTACGTCATCGCTGGCGAAGGCGCCGCGGAGGATGGGCAGCGCAACCGCTTCCACGACGGATGCACTCCGCTCACCGCCATCGTCTGCGTGATTATGGTCGTCCCGGCACTCTGCTGGATCTCCGCCATTTGGTGGGCGGCGGCCTGGACAAAGTCCGAGGAGTTCAAACCCGGGCTCTCCTTGGAGATGGCAGTGGAGTTGAAGCGCTTTCCCGACGTCGACCTGCAAGATGCTTGCCTTGACTTGGAGGACCAAGACAGGTACGTTACCTTAGGCAACTGCCAAAAAAAGGGGGCAGAGGCGCAGGCTTCTGAGGACTGACCCCTCGCATTTTAATCGTCGTTGCGTGCTTTGGAACTTGTGAAATCAAGTTACTCGCTAGTTCAAAAGAGAAAAGTTCTCCGTCTCCTTTGAAAGGATTCGATTTTCGTCGAGATGTGTAGCTTGACATTCGATCAGAAAGCGGGCTTCGTCCAGAAGCTCAAGGACGACGACGTCTTCGAGGCGGCCTTCATCATCCCTCCGAGGCTCTCTACGGGCGACTATCTCACACCCGTTCAATTCAGCGACTCTCGTGAGAGGAAGAATTTCTTCTTCCTCGGGTGGTACAACGTCGACATGGACACAGTAGATTTTGCAGTTGTCGGCGACAAGGACACCAAGTACAAGATGAGCATCTCCGATGGCAAATCTCCATACGAATGGAAAATCAAGAAGAAGGGCGTCATTCATTCGTCTCCTGAAGACGTGTTCACTGAGACCTCTTTCCTCGACTCAACTGGACAACTGCAACCTGAGGCCATGCATGAGGAAGACATCTTGTCAGTGCCCTATGCATTGGTGAAAGCATCCTCTGGACAAAGCGTCATGGACGCCAAGCATGACTGCGTCTATCCGTGGTCATTTTATGGACCGTCCATGCCAGAATTCTTCTACCTATGCAAAGTCAAAGTCATCACCTACCCTGCCACCTGCGAGGCACAGTCGGAGGAGACCCCGAAACTGCTTGACATCAAAAACATTTGTATCTGACTTACTGTTTTCAAAAGAGGGCAAGGTGCAGAATGGCGGAGGAACAGTTAGGCCTGAACAACTCCCAGACAAAAGCGAGAAGGAACCCAAGGATGGAGCGGGAATAGATCCAATCATATGAACATGTCCGTATCCGCCTCCACCCCTTATTGCACCCGGTGACTCTTGAAAGATTTCGAAGAAAAGCTGATAAATCTCTCTATGTTTCTTGCTGAGTCAACAATAATAAAATCTTAATACTCGTTCTTCAGCTGGATGTAACTGGAGTTGTTTATTCATGCAGATTTGATTGCAATCCGGATCCCGACGTTACCGCTGCAGAGTGCGCTTCTAAAGGATGCTGCTGGGGAACTCCCAAGGCTGTTGGGGAACCTCTGAATATTCCCTACTGCTACTACCCGCTCGGCTACAAATCGTACCAGCTCGTCAATGCCACGAAGCAGAAATTCGGCTTCTCCGCCTTTTACAGCCTAATGAAAGCGTCAGGCTATCCGAACGACATCCCACTTTTACGAATGGACATCATGCCCCAGACTCAAAGTACCCTCAGGATCAAGGTGAGAAGCAACAAAGAACTCTCCCAAATCCGTCACCGAAAGGCTACTACTGGTGAACACTTCAGATTTTCGATCCCTTGAATGAGCGCTACGAGGTGCCCTTTTACGACGCGACGAAGGACTCGACAGACGATCTCCTCTCTGATGTCAATCTGCAATATCAAGTGAAGCTCGACGCGGCGTCATTCGGTTTCCAAGTGCTGCGTACCGACGGAAAAGTGATGTGAGCACGCAGCACTTTACGTGATGCTCGCATTGTTCTACGTTCGATGCCCTGAACTTACAGCTTCGACACCGTCAAGGAGGGCGGTTTCGTCTTCGCTGACCAGCTACTGCAACTGTCTACGCTGTTGCCCTCCCACTTTGTCTTTGGGCTTGGCGAGCAACTCGCTCCAGTGCTCAAAAGCACGGCTTGGACACAGTACACAATGTGGAACTTTGACAGCCCGCCTTACCCAGGGGTAAGCAGTGTAGAATTCTTCCCGAGGAAGAATTGCTCTGTTTTATGCATACATCAACTACGGCACTACATATGGTGATATTATAATAATCCATTTATCCTTTAGACAACTAACCTCTATGGAAGTCATCCGTTCTACTTGGTCATGGAAGAGAGCGGACAAAGTCATGGAGTATTTCTGAAGAACAGCAATGCAATGGGTTAAAATCCTATCGCCCTCGAGGCCAATGTTGCGTCTGCTAATGAGCATTTATCTGCAGAGGTGATCCTTCAACCGACTCCAGCACTGACGTTTCGCTCTCTGGGTGGTGTTCTCGATCTATACATCTTCCTCGGACCCAGCCCTAAGTCGGTCGTGGAGCAGTACACGGCCGTGATCGGGCGACCATTTCTACCGCCGTATTGGAGTCTTGGGTACCACCAATGCCGCTTCGGTTACGGCAGCCTCAATCGGACCAGGGAGGTGCTGAGGCGAACTCAGGCTGCCGGCATCCCCATCGACGTCCAGTGGAACGACATTGACTACGCCGAACGCAGAAACGACTTTACGATCGACACCAAACACTTTAGCGGCATAAAGGAATTCGTGGAGGAGCTGCATAAGGTGAGTGTGTGGCGCCGATGAAGTTGATCGTGTTTTATGTAGTAAGTCAAGCAATTCGGCCCTAGGGGAGAAGGGAGAGAGAAGCAAACTTTGCCATAATGTCACAGACGAACTCTTTGTCGAAGCTCCGGAGTCAACCGGTAGCTAAGTACCTAAAGATTCCAACTACGTCCTTTATCCTGCAGTCCTGCACATGGTTAATCTTTTCTCTCCTGTTTTTCCTTTCTTCCCTTGGAGGCCTTTTCGCCCTTTAGCAAGTCTCCGTCGTGTCTCCGGAAGAACTTGCTTGATCTCCGCTGGGGATATGATCAAACGGACAGAATCGAGTTAACCAAACTTAGTTGACTACTTTGTGCGTAAACATTTTTACCGTTGTGACGTTCTCCTCATCCTTCTTGGATGGGGGCATCCGCGGGCTCAAGGGATACTCGGACGCGTTGCTCGCGCTGCTCAGGACTTTCCAGATGAAATCTATTACGCAGGAAGGCTTGCACTACGTGATGATCATCGACCCCGGTCTGCCCGGATCCGAGCCTCCCGGCACGTATCCTCCATACGAACGTGGAATGGAAATGGATGTCTTTCTGAAGAATTCAACTGGAAAGCTGTTTATCGGCAGAGTTTGGAACAACGACTCCACCGTCTTTGTGGACTTCACGCATCCGAACGCCTCCGCTTTCTGGACCGAGATGCTGCAGCAGTTTCACAACAAGGTCAGTGGTGCAGGAACGTCGTCGTCGGCTAGTTACTAGCCTTTTCTGTCATCGCATTAATTTGTCCTGGTGTGGTTTTAGCCTTCTTCTGTCAATGACAACCTACTCGGTGCATTGTGTACCACAAATGACTTGACCATGAGCGTAGATACCACGTGCTGTCTTCTCTCGTTTCCAGGCTCCCATCGACGGCGCGTGGATAGATATGAATGAACCTTCCAATTTCGAGGACGGACAGAAAGGCTTGGGCTGTCCCGGTCACGATCGTCTCGACCACCCGCCGTACAGTCCGCGCTTCGCCGGAAGAGGCCGGCCGCTGTACACAAAGACCGTCTGCCCGTCTGCGCGTCAAGCTGCTGGAAGGCATTACAACCTGCACAACACTCACGGGTGGACCGAGACCATGGTCACCCACAGCGCGCTGGCGGCTATCCGCCCAGGCAAGAGGCCATTCATCATCTCTAGATCGACGTTTCCGGGCCAGGGTCATTATGGAGGCCACTGGACCGGCGACATTCACTCCGACTGGGACGCCATGCGGATGTCCATTGCAGGTACGTAATTGTCACCCTTCTCTTTACAGTGCTTTCGTCTGTGCACACAAACCAGACTCTTTTCCCCATTGAATCGATGTTTGTTTGAGTGATTGAAAAGACTGTTAATTGTGCTACAACCTGGTCTTCTTCCTCCCGTCCTTTCGCCCTTGCTCCGGACTTGCTCCTCGCCATCACATTCAGCATCTTTCTTTTTTTATCTGTATGATCCTGTGCTCTGAAATACTTGTTAGACTTCTTGCTTGCCCCTGTTTAGTGGTCACGTTGTTAGGAGAACAAAGAGGCTTTGCTGTCAAAATTCTATCCTCTTTTCTCCTTCTTTTCCTCATTTCTGCCACTTTTTGCGTCCCCGCGACTGCTCCAAAGAGAAGTTCTTCTCTATGGGCTGTTCTTTCGTTTTGTTCCTTCATTGAGCGAAATCATGGGATAAACGGACGACGAACGAGGGAACGTCGGGGGGAACGTCGGTGGGTCTGTCGACGTTGCTCGTGCTGCGGGAGAGACAAATGGTGTTAAATAACGGATCGACGGGACAAAGTTTGTGCGCGTGTGCGTGCGTGCGAAACGAACAGAAATGAGGAAGTAAGGAAAAAGAAACGGCTTTCAGATCCCAGGAGTGAAGAAAGTCTTTTCTGCTCTCTCCCTCCCTTCGTTTTCTCTCCCCTTATAGCAACCACAGCATCTTCAGCTCCTTATGTTCGTCGGTCCCAGGGCTATTTCAAGATGAATCGCCACTGAATGCTCTGTTGCAGTATAGGTTTAGGGTGCGATGAGATCGACTAAAGTAGAAGAGGTTTATTTCGTTGTTTTTACAAGCCTCCCTTGTCTCCTCCCCACTTAAGCCCCCCCCCCCCCCGCGTCCCCTTGGAAGGAAAGACGGAGAACAGAGTTGAGGACAATGGCCAGTTAAAACCTCGGAACGGATGCGACCAAGACTGAACCGCCCATCCCCGGGACGGGCAAGCAATGTCTCTGGGACGAGACTGTAATGAAGTGCGCGCCCTTCCGCAGCACCAAAGTGAGCATTGGTGACTGACCCCACTAAGAAGAGACATGCCTTTTTTTTAAGCCACACACGATGTCCAGCTCCTTTTCTTGGCGCCTCATAGTGCTCGCTTTTCGTAGCAGTCACGGCCCACTTGCCCATCGATTTGTCAGCGAAGGCAAGGACGCCGCAACCCACGTTGCTCACAAGAAGCTCGAGCCTCTTCTGGATCCCACAGGAGGAAGAAAAGAGGGAAAAGAAAACAAATCCCCAATTAAAGCCGAGATCCAACCCTTCCTTTAATTTTCTCCAGCCAATCTGTCCGCTTCTTCTCCCTCTGGCTACGTTTGTGGATGCTCATTTCTCAGTCAACAAGGAAACATTGTAGAGCAAATTTATGGCAGGTGTTGCTCCGGGTCCCGTCGTACTACGTATCACTGCATATGCGCCGCAGATGATACCCCTTTCTGCCTCATTTGGTTCTCTCACTCTCCAGCTGCTGTCCTAATAGTGTGTTCTGCCCGTCCTCTCCTCGTTGCCTTAATATGGTGGCATTTAAGGCTACAACTTCGTCTTAAGTGTTCCACTATTCGTCATCACTCCTGTACCAATGACATCATGATGAGCAGCAAAAATCCAGAGGAACTAACTCAACCTGATCGATAATTCTCTAAAGTGCTGGCATAGATGGATTCTCCTTTTTCTGCCCTTTGAGCGCTAGTCGATTGGAAATTTGTCTCCTCAGCCCTAAGGGCGATATTTTCCTCCCCCGCATACATAGACGTCATAGGCACCAGACACGATCCGTGCACAAATGCCTTAAAATTTTCTCTTACAGTCGGCCTAAATCCACCTTTTCTTCTCTTTTCAAACACAGCCTTGGGGCAATCACATCGGGTATCCTTCTTTCAAAAAGAAAAGAAAGAAGGCCTGCCTGGATAGCCTAGGAAACTATCGACAAGGTTATGATGCTGTTTGATCCTTGCAGGGATTCTGAACTTCAATATCCTCGGCATTCCGATGGTGGGAGCGGATATCTGCGGATTCAACGGAAACACCACGACCGCGCTCTGCCAGCGATGGATGGAGCTGGGGGCTTTCTATCCTTTTGCCAGGTGAGCCGGGCTCAATCACTCTCATGCGCGCACACACATCCTTGTTAACGACACGTGTCATTCATTCCAGGAATCACAATACAGATACTGCCATAGACCAGGACCCAGTGGCCCTCGGCCCCTCCGTGATCGCGGCTGCGCGAAAAGCCTTGCGCATAAGGTACACGTTGCTGCCCTACCTTTACACGCTGTTCGTGCGAGCGCACCTCCAAGGGACCCCCGTGGCGCGGGCACTGTTCTTGGAGTTTCCAGAGGATAGAGACACATACTACTCAAGTGAGAGGCAGTTTTTACTCGGACCAAGTCTCATGGTGTCTCCGGCCTTGCAAGAGGTACGTTGATGTACCTTACCGTACTTACTCAGGGCGGTGGTTCCTTTTACATGGTGCATAACGTTACGTTCTTCTTAGGATGAGAACAAAGTGGAGACCTACGTGCCAAGAGGTCGCTGGTTCGACTACTACACGCACAAGCACGTTGACTCTGTGGGTGAGTTCTTCGTGCAAGATGCTCCTCCCGATACGATTCCACTCCTGGTTAGGGGAGGCACCATCATGGTCAGAAAGCCACCAGCTAACACAACCACTCAGAGGTAAGACGACAAGTAGTTCAGGAAATGGACTCTCGTAGCATTAAGTGAGGGGAAATTTCTCACTGAGCTGCTGGAGGAGCAAGAATTGAGAATGAAGCATCAAAGATCCCCCCGGTTCTTAGACTGCTGCTGTGTGTGGCGTAGATAGAAGTGTTTTTTTTTCTTTTTCTCGCAGGGGAATGACGCTTAATGTAACCGTCAGCACTTGCCTTTGAAATTTGCGCACAAAGCCTCCCTAGACAAGTCCGATGTCATGAGCAAGCTTAGTATGTACATTGTGAGTCATGAAAATGTCCGATCGAGACCGTGTAAAAGGAGGTGGGAGGGGAAGTCAACAGGAGGAAGGGGACACAGAGAGGTGTCAAGAGAAGACTGCATGGGGTAAAAGGCTTGTGAGGAAGGGGCCTTTGGTTATTTTTCTTGACTCGCACAATACATTACCTCAGGGCGCTTTAGCTGCTTTAAAAAAGGAGTAAAAAACCTAGAAAAGAGCTTGCTTTTCTTCAGGCATTGAGAGCATTGAATTAAGCTATCATAAATGGCTGTCAGAAAGTGCGTACGTGCAAGCTTTCTCAGTCACGTAACAGTGAGTTAGGCAGCACAAGTAACTTCTGACCTTCATTGTAAAGTGGCGTGCTAAGCACATTGTAGAGACAACCATAGCAGCGCAGAGAATAGGTCTCTCTCTCGTAGAGTAGGTGCTTTCGATATATGATTGCTCATCATTGGATCTACGGACAATCCCTTCTCTCACTCGTTCGTGCTCTCTCACTGCCCCCTTCCTTTCTTATTAGTTCCAGTACTGTGCCCCGCAACACCGAGTCGAGGAAAGAAGACCTAATAGAAATAGCTTGGCTGCTAATTTTTCCCTATTACTGAGCAATAGCTTTTCCTCCCCCCTCTCTCTCTCTCTCTTATTAGCCGCCGCCTGCCCTTCACGCTGCGCGTGTATCTGGATTCTGAGGGCCAAGCTGAGGGGGAGCTCTTCTGGGACGATGGCGACAACCCCATGGCCTATGAGACTGGCACATACAATCACGTGGTCTTCCGAGCGTCCCGCTTCTCTCAACTGCGAACTATGGTTCTGAAGGAGGGCTGGAGGGGCGAGGGATTCGAGAGGACCATGACCTTGAGCTATGTGGGAATCTTTGGCGTGAAGGGGAATAGCTCTCGGGTGACGCTCAACGAAAAAACAGTCGGGTTCTATTACAATAAGAAGCATAACGTGAGGACTTGAAAGATAGTTAAGATTGTTTTTATTCCTACTTATGCCAGCTCTTTTTTTCTTTTTTTAGATGCTTGGCGTTCCAAATCTGAAGCACGACTTGTCAGACGAAATGATCCTGGAGTTCTAATCTGGCTGAACCCGCAGGGGCCATTGGTGCCTTACGTACAACTTATCATTTGCTCAACTTGCGCTCATGCAGTGAATGGTTACTTGTACGGGCGCTGTTAAAGCACTACCCAATGCAAACTGAAGACATATATATTACTTCCCAATAAGCCCATTGTTGCAAAAGATTATAATATCATTGAGTGGAAGAGGAAAAAGAGCTCTACTGTACATAAAAAGAGAAAGGTTATGATCCGGAATGAAAAACGACCGGGTACTTTGATTCACGATTCCCCCCACCTCCCTTAAAGTCTCCATGCTTCCTTTTCTTCTCGGATGACGCCAATTTTCCTTCCTTGACGAGAGTAAGAACCCGTGCTAAGCTACAGTCATGGACGAAACATTTCTGATGATATGAGCCAATTTATTATGTATTCCAGACAGGTCAGATGAGGAAAGCGTTCACTGGTTAGCAACTTTTGCGATTTTCTCTCGCTCTCTCGACTTTTTCTTTCCTCGGGATGCCTCATCTCGGAGAGCTTCGCCTCCTCGCCCGTGTTTCTTCTCTCCTCGCAACGGTTGATGGCGCGGGCACAACCCGTCCGAGGACCCCGAGACTCAGAGAGAGAGAGAGAGAGAGAGAGAGAGAGAGAGAGAGAGAGAGAGAGAGAGAGAGAGAGGAGAAGAGGCTTTCAATATCACATCTGCCAAGCGATTGTCGCTGGAGGAAGTGCCGAGTTGTCATAGTAAGGAAGAACCGACCACGCGAAGAAGATGTAGCTTGGTAACGTTGAAGCAGCCATTGAAAGGGTCATTTCATGGTGGGCGGAATGTCTCAAAAAACCTAATAACATCGTCTACGTGAAGTATTTTCTCCTCCTACCTTTTTTGTTGGAGAGAAGTACGCACATAAAGGAGCTTAGTGGGCGTGAGAAGAGACTTCCTTTCAGGTGCGTTGATTTGTGGGTTTTTTCCTCTATTCGCGATCGAGCACTGCTTGTCGAATAAAGAGACCGATAGCCCAGTCAGGAGGATAGAGGAGGAGGAGGCAGCCCGCGACCATCGCGGCAAGCAGTCTTGAATTGACCACGAGCCTGAGTGGGGAGGAGACGCTGAGAAGGAACAAGAATCTATCTCAACGGTACAACGGAGGTCGTGTGAAAAAAAAGAAAAAAAAAGAGGCCGCCTCTAAATGGAGGCCATTAACGGTCATTATCCTGGCAGTGCGGTACAAACAATACGGACCGTGTAAATGTGGCTAACGGGAAAATGAGCTACTTGCCGCTGTTGCTTCTGGCGCTGTGGCGCCCGCCGTCGTGGGCGGAGGCCATCAATGCGCCTTCTGCTTCGGCCTCGACTTCGTTATCGTCCTCGCTGTTGAACTTGGCGGCGGCCGCCGAATCGACCAACGGCGGTCACATCAGTCCTTTGGACCAATTGAACTCGAGGCAAGAGTGCAAGGCCAAGAATCTGAAGCAGCAACAGAAGATGTTTGCTGCCAAGCTGGAGGCCCACCGCTGCCTGGTGAGGGACACCGTGGTTGAGCTGCCCATACCAGACGACGTCATAGCCACCTTCGTGATGCCCAGCCACGTCGTAGTTCCTCGATGCACAGGTGAGAATCCTCTGAGCCACGGATGTGTCCGCAGAAGACACGCGTCATTTGGCCACAATGCTCTTCCCACCCATTCAGGGGTCTTTTTTGTGTGCCCTCACAGAGAAGGGTCGGGTCATCGTCTTCAGACAGCTTTCACTCTTCCTTCTCTCAATACACTATGCACATACTGCTTTCTGCCGCTTTCTGTGTGATATTCTAATTGGTTAAAGCTCTTCATCAACAGACTATGCTGAATGACACTCGCTTTCATCCTTCTTTCGTGCTAATTCGCCTCCTGATGAGCGAGCAGATATGGAAATCGTAGGCGTAGGCCAAGATGAACTGAGCGGGACGGAGCCAAAAGATGCGGAGGTGGCGCGATTTTCCACTAATGCACGTCACATTCATCCGTGCGCACCCATTCATTTCGCACGACCAGCAACATTTTCTTGTGGACAATTTGAGCGCAGGTGTGAGCTGACACACATACTGGGACGTGCTCGTGGTGAGAAGGGTGTCCTTGCCTCTCCTTGCCTCTCTTATTTTCACTCTTTTTTGGGGGGGGTCTCGTTGCCGCGCATGCTACATGTATATGGTAATGCGTGCCTGTGATTGACGCGGGTGATGGCGAAAAGATTTGTTTCTCTCCGCTGCCCTTCCTCCTCCATGGTACGTGAACAGGAAGTACTGTACGACGTTGGCCGCAGCAGCCTCTGCGACAAGGCCGACGAGGAACTGACCGAATTGAGACCGATAGCAGGAGGTCCCATGTTGCTGGCAGGTCCAAGGTCCCTGGGGACGTTTTGATCCTCTTTTACTTGTACTCGTAGAATGTTGCGGCGGTCGAGAGGTGCGGTGAATCATGGCGCGCGTCCATTAATTAATGGATCTTTTGGCCGACCTCACCAATCTTGTACAGATGTCAGGATTTCTCTCACTCTATGGCTGCTTCTTTTAAGGAGCCTGTGAAAGCACTTCTTTGTTATCCCTTCACGTCATGTGCCTTATCAAGCTTTTACGTATAAAGCTGACTTCCTCTAGCACGCATAGGATCGATTTCGTCCTGGGGGTGAAACTCCCTCGGCGTAGGCTTTTTTTGCCGCAGAATTGCTGCTATGGACAAGTATTAGCAAGCACTTATTTATAACCTGGTAGTTAGTGACACCTCACTGGAGCAATTCGGCGTGCACGAGATGCACTTGTCTCTGCTGTAGGACGACGCACGTACGTAGGCAATCCGTCCGAGAAATCTGCCATCATGCAAAGGGTCGCTTTGCGGTCACGACTGTCAAAAGCGAGCACACTTACAAGAGCCCCGTGGCAGTCATGGCCTATGAATGCGCATATCAGCATCTCATCTTGTCTACATATGTATGTCCGCAAACGTAGAAAAGTGTGTACGAAAACCATGGTATTGGCTCCTCCTTTCTAAGCCGCCAGTGACATCAAGGCCGTCATGCATAGATCATGAAATACAAGTGACAAATTATTAGTGTCACTATGACGCACTCAGAGCTACGCTATGGTATGCGTGCAGAGCAGTCACTTCTACCCGGGATTCTGAAGGGTATGCAGTAGGGCAAGAAGTGGACCAAGAGTAGAGTCTTTCATTCTGCAAGAGATACGTAGCTCAGAGTGTACTGAAATTCCTCATTTTTGAGGATGTGGTCAGGATTTTGGCTCATTCGGTCTTGACTCCAAGTCGGACCCTGACTCGGCGTTTTTTGAATTCGACATTTTCTATGCAAACTCAAATTGTCACTGCTCGAAGATCTGCCACATTTCAATGACTGAAAGCATGGGAACAAATCTGATCACTAAGTAGAGATATTCGTCTGTAAGACAAACTTGCAAGCAAGATGACTTTTTCAAAGTTCATGACGACTTGCGCAGGCCTCACCGCTGACACCCATAAAAGTGGCACTTACGGAAAATTACTAACATTTGTTGTGCGCATGACCCGATTTACCCGGTTTCCTGGCTCGATCCAGATCCACCCGGGCTTGTCAACTCTTGCTCCGACTTGAAGCGAATTCAAAAGTCTCCGTCTGACCCGGAGTTGATTGAGATTCGGTTCTTTTCGACCCGGTTCACAACAAGGGCCTACTCACTCTATCACTTCAAATGGTAATGCCAGTGTAAAATCTGAGGCCTTTATGCTCAATGTTCTATTGGACTCCATCCAGGAATAGCAGCTGTCAGGTTCCCTCAGTTCTTGTCGCTAGCCCGAGCTCTTCCCTGCTTTTTCTCCCTCATCTGCCAGAACTAAGCATCTCAGCTCAAAAGTTATTCATCAACACAAGAAGAGCGCCGATGAGCGAAATGTGGAGTGAGTGAAGAAAAGGAAGTGCCACGACTGCATCGTCAGCCTCGCCTGCTCTGCCAATAGAATGTAAATCGCTGCTTCTGAAGGTCCCTCTGTGCACGAAATCGTTACTGAAGGTGCCACAGTTGGAAAAAAGCTATTTTTCCATCGATGAAGTTGCTCTCCCTCCCCCTTCTCCTCCCCTTCCCGCACTCTGATCCCCTCCGATCGCTTGGAGGTGCTTTTGGGACTGGATAGGGAGCATTTCTCGTCTCTTTCTGACATCGTAATTTCCGCTGACCTCTGAACGTAATTTGCTCTCTACAGCCTACCTAATAATTCTCATAGAGCTCCGAGATAAAACCGCAAGGCCAGAAGTTTGCAGAATATGCTGTAAAAAGTGTGACATGATCGGGGAGGCTTGTACGTCTATTATTTACTGTCCTGCTCTCCTCGATCTGGATTGGTCCTTCACTGTCTCAGTGGGTAGGAAAGAGACTGGCTGGAATTTTCATGTTCAAAGCTTGCTCTCGTCTCTGTAAATCATTGATGCCACGAGCTCCAGGCTGTCCTTCTGTCAGGCAGGTGAGCGCAGGGTATTGTAGTGGGAGTGACTTCGAAATGCTAGTATAAACCGTCCCTAAAAGTCTCTCTTATTGTCCTTGGCCAGCCAAGCAATGCAGCTCTCAAAAACCGCCTGAAGCAGCCAAATATGTGTACTTACAGAGTACGCGTGCTATTAAAACCAGGAAGCTCGAGGATTGGAGTTCGGCAAAACAGAGAGATGAGGAGAAGAGGGGATCTTATTAGGGAGGATTTTTTAGTGAGTTGACTGCACATGCTGAAGAGCTGCTGGCGCTGGTGTTGGCGCTGTTGCTGCCGTTGTAGCTGCTGCTGGTGATGCTACCGCTACTGCTGCCTGGCGGGAGGGATTTGGGGAATAATTCCCTCCCCCCTGAGCGTGCTCGGATTGGAAGAGGGAGAAGGAGAGAGGCAACTAAAAGCTTTTTAAGGACAGCGGCGAGGGAGTTGTAATTTTACGAGAAAACTCGTGGCGGCTTTTTCTCCCTGGGGGCGACGATGGCGCTCTGGCTTACCAAGGCTGGACAGATTGAGGGGATCTCGCCTCTTGGAACGGAAAGTGTCTCAAAATCGTTAGAATCTTCTCCAAGATGCGGGGCTCAGCGATTGTTTAACGATGCCAAACTGGCCCCAAGTGTAACTTTCCATATCCAATCCTCTCCGTAGGCTGGAGGGCTCAACTTTCTTAATTGAAGACGCTGTTGACGTGGCTCCACCTACGTTCCCTCTGCTCCGCAAGACTCGTGGGGCTGGTTTTTTCATTTTTTTTTTGCTTCACACTGCAGTGTTTATCCCCACTCTGCTTTTTTTTTCTCTGTCCCCTCTCCTTCTTAATACATTCTGCAGGCAGGCCAGGCAGCTCGGGTTGTGTCCTCTCATATACGCCATTTTGGTAGATCGCCTGACAGTTTAAGGTCATTGAATTTCATTGGCAAAGAGGCAGCTAAGGCGGATTCCCTCTGGCCCAGCGGAGGCAGAGAGAGTCATTAGCTCGAAGCGAAGAAAGTTTTCCAGAAGGACAGTTGTTGCAGTTAGCGAGGGATTTCCCGCTCATTCCGGTTTTGATTGAACACCCTTGTTCGCAACATGACTTTATAAGATGTGGGACTTGCCATAAATTCCGGTACAACACGCACAGGGTGTGGCACTAAAAATGCGAGTCGCCTATATCCATGAGGTTGAATTTAAGGCAGTTGTGTGCATTCTTCTCATACATTATGCGTGAGAATGAATGAAGTCATGCGAAAAAATTGGCATATTCACAAGTTTTTTTCTACATCAACTTAAACGCTGAAGGCCACAATGTCCTCCATGTCCCTGCACATTACGCAGATGACGGGTGGCAGCAGCAGACTTCTTGACAAAGTTGCGTTTGAGGGTTCAAATTTTGCTCAATTCGAAGTAGGAACTGAGCTCAATCTCGCAAACTTACTGACTTGATCCAGTTTTTCACAACCTCGACTAGGCTTGCCTCAAACTCGCACTTACTCTAACCCCTGAAATCAAAGTAGAGTATTTGGCACTCTCCTATTGATCTTGATCTTGCAGTTCAATCAGTTAACCGGAGATTTTCCACCAAATGTCGCAAAACAACGATTATTTTTGGGAACTCATTGACATTTCTTACAATAAAATCAGTTCACATGTTTAGTGTAGCACCCTGTAGACAACGTACACAAGGTAAAAAGATCATATTTACTTCTGATTCCCCCAGGAGCCAACGGAGCTCGCACCCAGGAGAGGACAAGTTGTGTTCAGCCACCCAAAAGCAATGACAGGTGCTGCCAGCTACATACGTACTCAATGCAGCACAGTACATCGTATGCGCAGCCCCCATGCGTTATGGGCGCTTTGCCAGAGAATTTTGCATGGCAATCATTCCTTGGTGGCGTTTTTTTTCTTCCTGCCGACCCGACGAAGAAGCACTCGTCATTGTAATAGGCCTACAGCCAGCCAGTTGGGATGACAAGAAAATAAGCAGCAAATTCGTCGATGCACAGAAGCAGCAGGTGCTTTTCTCGCTCTTTTTTCAGCCATCCACTCGACCACGACCAAGCAGAAGAGGGTCTTTCCCCTCCTCGCTGTACTGCACATGCTTCTATGACGAAAGACCGGTCAAGAGCGCTGCTCCCTCGGGCGTGAAATCCACAGATGGTGCCGGGGAAATCGCGAACTCTTTTCTTTTTCCAGGGGATAAGTTGGTCCCATCTCTCTCCAGCAATCGGTGGCCGTCACCGCCGCACTTCTTTCTTAGCAGAAAGAGAAATTGAATCTGTGGGCTGTTGCTGCCCCCACTCTTTTTCTCCCTCCCTCTACTTTTTTTTCTTTCTTGCCCCGCCAGTCTGACTGTTGTGGCGAAAAACCCAACTTTTGAGTCTACTTTGACACCTTGGGCAGGAGAACTCTTTTGCTCGGACGTGCGTGTGCGTCTGCTGCCTATGCACTGTCAAGAACAGAGTGCCTGTCTACACGTCAGTCAGTCTTACCTCTCACTTTGGTACCTCTCTATAAAGCTGCTCGCTATGTGCGGCACGCTTGATGCTGTATGTGGTACTTTAGGACTTTGGGCGGCATGAAAAAAGGATAAGACTGGAAAAAAGCGCAAATGCTTTTTCCAAGGAGGAGAGTAGCAGAAAAAGAGATTATGTCAAAGTTGGAGAAAAGGTCGGCCTCGAAGATGAAGTGCTGATCAGGCAATGAGGCATGATGACGTAGCGGTGCCCTAAAACCTCTATCGTTTTTGCTAACAAGAGGGAAAAGTTTATAACTACAATTCTACGACTGCATAGTACATACAGTGCACGGAGGAACAACATATGGACATGGTGTCTCAGGGAAAAAAACTTTGCAATCCTGAGGAGAAAGAATTCCAGACAGGCTTTGAACTGGTCCAACTTAGCACCGCCGGGATGCATCAGTTCGCGTAATGGATACCTGCGCTCATGCACATGCAGTGAGAGGCAGGATTCCTCGGACAGTGAAAGAAGAACACTACTTTTGCATAGAAGTCAGCGCTTGCTCTGAAAGGAGTAAAACCTACTTCGTACTCATTTCATCTGACAATGGAGGAACGTTTACAAAGTAACAAAACAACAAATGGGTGCCTCTATCGTCCGAATAAAGTTGTCACAGACATTTTGGACCTGCTGTTCTGTTACTTTTTAATGCTGACATCTTGCATGTGAGATTTCACCGAGACATTTATGAAATAAGTAGGGTGGGAAGAATTTCTCTTTAATACTTTTTACTCGTTTCAAAGCATGCGATGACTTATACGTAAAAGTAGAGTTTCTCTCTGACTGTTCGAATAATTCTGCCACTTACGGTACCCACGAAAACGGCCAACGTCCAGTCGAGTGCCATTTGGAAACATTTTTCAGAGTCTCAAAATCATCATGAGGTTAGTTGCATGGTCTCTGTGACTCTAGCTGACGTCTGCATGGCCTCGGATGAGATGTCTGAGCCTGACACTGATTCCGATGTTGCCACAGCTAAACAACGATTTGAGACTGTCACGTACTGATATTTTCTCTCTTCAACTTCAGGTCTCTGTTTGGAGCGGCCGGGCTGCGAGTGCGTGCCAAAGAAAAGGCGACACGCTAAAGTGGACGTCATCATCGGCACCAACGCCACCAACCTGTGTACGGCCATCTCGGTGGAGGAGCACCGTGGTGGCTGCCGATGCAAATGCGCAGCCCACCCCTGCCATTACAACAAGGAGTTTGACGAAACGGCGTGCCTCTGCCGGTGTCGGCAAGAGCTAACAGAGGTGAAGGCTGCCTGCGCCATCGATTTTGAGCGCCAGTGGCGGGAGGACTCATGCACTTGCGTCTGCAAAACGAGGATCTGCGTCACCGGGCATTACCAGGACCCGCACACCTGCCAGTGTCGACCCCGAGAGACCACATGCGCCGTTGTGCCGGCTGTGGCGGCCGACGCAGCCGTCCCTTCACAGGTGCATAGCGATGGTGAGGATGGAGGAGCTTCGTCCTCCACACAGGCTCCCAAGTATGTGGGACTGGCATGTGTAGTGGCGGTGGCCTTGTGCATGCTGCTGTCACTTTACTACATGCTCTCGAGAAGAAGGAGCAATAACAGTGGTCGACCTGGTCACGGCAGCATCCACACCAGAGGCATTCCCGTGGTGGCGAGAACCACGAATGGCACCACAGCCACAGAGACGGTGGTGGGTACGCTGCAAAGGACGTCCGGCGGCAGCTCCGGCGGCGGCCGGCAAGCCGCGGCGGCGTACACCATCACAATCAACAGCGCTTCTGCAGCCAGCCTCGACGAAGCCATCCTGCCACTGACGGAGGACAAGACAAGATTCTGAGGTCAGTTTGAAGGGAGAAGAGCCCAAGATATAGAGTATGACGATGACGATGCCTACGCTGCCGTCGCTAGAGATGACTGGGAGACCTTTGACTGTAGCGGTGGCAGCAGCTACGTCATCTCTGAGTGAATTTCTCTATTTCTTTCGGGGAGACTCGACTGCGGCCGCATCTTTTGACAGACATGCGCCCAAGACATATTTGATAAAGAAGCGATTGTGAAGTGGGACAAAAAGTGAGAGCAGCAGTCCCCGTCTTCTCCCTTCATTCCTCGCTGCCGCTCGGCCAACAAATGGCCTTGAGTTCTGAGATGATTTTAATAGCCATTTCCATACCCCTCCTTTCAAGCCTTCCTCTCCTCTTCGTCGTCCATTTCTCCCTAAAGGACCTCTCAGCGTTGTGGCAGATAAAACTGAGAAAGAACGGCCCTGTAGTGCAAAAAAGAGGGCACCGGCTTTTAGTAAGCCTCAGTTCGCAGTAATGTCTTGCAGGGGCTCTATAAATGAAGCGCAGAGAGCAAGAAGGCAGCCCCGTACAGGGTGGGATCAGCATATGATCCATGGCTCTGCCACAAGAGGATTAGTGTCGGACTAGGATCTTTTATGTGCGTTGTAAATCTGAACAGAGATGTACATACAGTATGTATGAACTACGAGCACTTGGAAAAAAGCAGCAGGGGGTCTTGCACCGCCTCTTAGCACGGCTGATGTATTTTGTGAGCATTAGATATTGGAGCACTGAGTGATTTTTAATAAAATCATTTCTGAGCTAACAATTACGGTCATTATGCTTCCGTGTCAAGCTGTCATCTCGGTTGAAATACAAGGTTTAACGTACATTCAATTTAAACTTTTGGTATCTGACTGTGGGATGAATAGGTATGGGTACAGTGCAGCGTGTAGGTAACACAAACAGGCGCCCGGGTTTCTAAATCGCACGAGTATCTCTCCCACTGACGCACGAAAGTTTGCCAAACTTGCGAGTGCCTCCGCTGTCGCCGAGAGTGCCTCTCTCACATTTTCCTGGCAGTACGTATACAGTTACCTGTTACTGTACTACAGATGATGCTAAATGACTTCTACTTTTACCTCATTGTGCAAAACTTGCACAAAGTATCCTCCTTTCAGAGTTCGACCGTAGTTTTGTTACTTTTCGTACGTACGACTTGGAGGTGGCGGGGTTGGCATTCGGCCCAAAGTACAAGAAGCAGTAGTAATTACTACTACGGAAAGACTGGCACGCCAGGCAAAGAATCTGCTTGCTCGTCTGCTAACAATACTGCTGCAATCAACCAACACAGCGTCCAAATCTGCTGTGAAGATGCTGCACGAGATACCGCACGTAACGTCAATAAGTAGTTGCTCGTCACCAAGACGTCAGTGAGTGAGCTGCACATAATGGTAGTAGAGCCATTCCCCTCGCCCGATGTTCTCCATTTACGTCCATCATCCCGACATATCAACGTAAATGAAAAGGCCGAGGAGTCAAACGATATCATAGCCTCTTGCTTTGACGTGGGGTGCTGGCTGGACAGGGCAGCAAAATGCTTTCATCTCGCTAAGCAGCAACTTTCCAAAGGTGCTGGACAGGCAATCCAGTTAATTGAAAGTTTACGCGTGCTTTAGTCACAGAAATGGAACTTTCGAGAAAAAGCCGTCATCCGACGAACAGAGCTCCATACTGACAGCATCTCGGCGCGACAAAGAACTTTCTTTTAACTTGATTTCTCTTCTAATAACTTGATGTTATCTCCTTGGCTGAGATCTGCCGTCGTCTATGTTCTGAACGGTACGTACGTGTGCGCATCCCACAGTGAAAGTTTATAGTTTAGGTCACTTTAATGTCTCCACGGTATGTGAGGAAGTCACTTGTGCCTATACAGAGCGAACTGGTGTGCGAAGTGAACAAGAATAGCAGTAGATCTCTGTTACAGATTGTGTCGCCCGCATACCTTCGTCTAACAAAGCAGAACTCAAAAGTGAGCAAGAAACAACTTCGTCTCACCCTTGACCGTGAGTTATGCGGCGAAAGAAATATCTTTACTTAAATTCCCGGGCTTTTGTTGCCTTCGCCCTCTTGTAACGTCTGCCTGAGTTCTGGCGAAAGGTCGTGCGGGTGCTTCTTTCTCACCGTTCTCACTCTAGCCACCGACATGTCTGGGGAGGGGGGGGGGACAGAAATCCTCCACGTCCTGCACATTCAGTACATAGGCACAGCCAGCCACTTATCACGCATTGCATGCAGTTCATACGTCAACGTCTCATCTGTCGTGCAAGACTTCGCTGCTACTCTTCCTGAATGGCATCAAACTCACAGCGCAAACTTTTCTTTATACAACTGGCAAAACTAGATAACATAAAGCATGTATCTTGTAGCAGTGTTGAGTCTCCTTTAAGTTGGCACACTTGAGTGTAAGAAAATAAGAGTGCAGATATGAGCGAGGGCGGTTGAGCGTCGAATCAGAAGCTGTAATAAGATTTCTGCCAGCCCTCCCCCTCTACCCTGGTTGCCC
>JAAUXU010122172.1_pt1 | contig 48898 bp, 58 predicted proteins | sample 7278151 | NCBI WGS metagenome assembly JAAUXU01 (sample SAMN14350113, study PRJNA611818) | marine sediment metagenome | isolation source: surface marine sediment (1.8m) | place: French Polynesia: Moorea | collected 2018-08
AGCTGATCAAGATTCTGCTCCACTTACACTAGTGCCGACATCTCTCCGGGAAGACGCTGAAATGGGGCCCGACTGGGCCATTGACGCCATTGTGCGTGGACACGACAGGTGTGACTGGGCCCACTCCAAAAGGGCCTCAGTGGACGTGGCCCATGTTATGTCCACTGTTGCACGACGCAAAAGCTGGTACTTGGCCTCATACACTTGCAGCTGTTTCTCTGTGTACAAAGTAGGTAGGTAGGAGAGGAGGCGAGAGGGTAGGGACGGGTGGGTCTTCTTCCACTTCTACGTCAACTCAGCCAGTGCAATGTACATTCCTACTAGGAGACTGTGACAATAACCATGCAGATACCCGCGACAGGAGCTGTCCGAGTTGCCTTGATCAATCCAAAGCCCAGACTGCTGATGTGTTGACTGAAACACCAAGTCAACACTCGTGTGCTTCATTCTATGTACTGTTATCATTCAGTTCGTCATGTATTCCTCTGCAAGGAACTGCCCGGATGTGGAAGCATTTTCATAGATAAATCACAGACTGTTGCACCTGATATTGTAAGGAACAGCTGAGTTCTACTGGTACATATCAATGTTAATTTTTAAGTTGTGTTCACTCCTATTCTCATGCACTTGGCAGTGTGTCATGGTTTGAATAATGCACGCGAAACCCGTCTGGGTTCAGTGTTAAGAACAGCTCCTGGATGAATCTTCTTGAAGAAAGGCGATAAAAGTGCTTGGCCAGCAACAAGCACACTTCCGAGTAGATGCAGACGTTGGAGAAGAGGCTGGGATGCTTCTGCTTCAGTCTGGAAGAGATGGAAAGCATTCCGTCATCGCATTAGTCCATGAATGACGTCAAGGCCAACTACTCACTTCAACAGTCCCTGCTCCGCACTCTTGGCTCCGACGGAGGCGTTCATGCAGGCGACGAGTTTTAGCACATCTCTTCTGATGGCCAGCTGGTCGTCACTGCTGTCCTCCTCCACGCCATTTCCCGTCGAGTCGGTGGACTTCTCGCAGCAGATTAGACAGTCTTTGCGACTGTGGATGTTGAAGCGAACTTCCTCTGAATGACTGCGCATCCACATGTCGATTCGGTCCCGGACTTTGCGAGTCTCTTTCACCTCTGTATGAGTAGAAAAGGTTGCCATGGTTGTCAGCATTAAAGAGGTAAAGCAATGCTTCTCACCTGAAACCTCCTCTCTCGACTCGTCCAAAAAAAGCTTCTCATACTGTACAGGCAGAGCAATGCCCCAGTATCTCGGTTCTGGCCCGTGCTCTATGACTGCACCTCCTGCGGCCCTCCTTGTGACAAGACTAAGGTGAGGTCGGTGCCTGATTCCGCCTCTTCCGAGACTGCCATAGTCAAGCGCCCTCGCCTTGGTCTTCTTCCAAGAACTAGCTCGGTGCAGGACCAGAGTGCCACTGGAAGGACCCCCGTCTCGCACGTCGTTGTTCTCTGCCGCACCGTCACCCTCCGCAGAGTCGTTAAGGATTGGTCGCCGCCTCTCATGGAGGCTTCTCAGGGTCTGATAGCCTGGACTCTCATTCCAAGATCCTCCACTGCTCGTCACACTAGTGATAGACTGACCGCCGCGAAAGTAGTGCTGGGATGATGCCATCGTCAAGAGCGGAGTCCCTCCTGCCGTTGCGATGCAGGCTGCTGTAGCCGTCATGGACGAAGTGGCTTCACTTTCGCTGTGCGCACGCTGCCCCGACCGTTTGGCCACCCGAGGACGTTGCTGTTTCTGTTGATCCAGCCGGATATCAGCTTCCGCCAGCTCGTCCAGATTGGCGCTTGGAGTCGTCTCCTCATCGATGTTGGTCAGGCTGGCGGAGTCAGATCCGGACTCTTCTCTCTTGGAGGGTGGGGAGAACTGCCGTTGTTCATGTATTTCCAGACCCATCTGTTCTTCTGAATCTCGTCGAAAGTTGGACTGCTGTTTCTTCCACTTGGCCGCAGCATCCTTGCGGTCTGAGCTATTGCTCAAGCTGAAGCTTCGGAACATGTTACTCAGTCTTTTCCGAGTAGAAATGTTTTCTGGGGGAGTTCTCTCTTTGGACAAGGGCGCTGATTCCGTGGTTTCGAATGAATCTCGGTCAGACGGTTCCTCCGGACGCTGCAGCTCTGCCTCCCTCACCTCCATTTCTTGTTCAATGACAGAGGTCATCTGCTGCAAAGACTTTGACTGCTCCAAAACGGGCCACTTTTCATCTTTGGAATGTTTAAGACAGCACCACCCCATGGACTCCAACCTCCTGGCGCCCGGTCGGTGAGTGGCAACCAGACTGAGCGCGTAGAAGGCTGTGCCCCTAACCGCCAAATAGGGACACCGCTCGGCCAAGGCGATGACGTCAGTGAGACCCCCTTCCTCCTCCAAGCCTTCCAGCCATTGCACAGCTTCTGGAGTGGACGACGCGTGACACACGGCCCAAATGGCCGCTTTTAATCTGACCAGCTCTTCCTGGTCATGTAAGTTATCGTCCATTCGTGTTGTGCAAGACCTAAGAAGCCGTACAAGTGCCTTCAGAGGCTCCTCCTGTTTCAAGATCTCTAATCCGTCGCTCGTGGCCGCCAGCTGTCCATAGATGTGGGCTGGCACGAACACATCTCGAGTACGATACGACTCATGCGAACGCCGTCGGCCGTAGTGGACTCCCCTTTCGTCACGCTGGTGGTGCGTCAAGCCATCGTTGAGTAGCTCTTCCACCAGGCTGACGTAGCGCACGTTGAACTCATCCGCCCAAAACTGCAACTGCTCTCCGAGCAGTCCGGTCTGTCGAAGCAACTTGAGTCCGCTGGCGGAGGCTAGGAAGCGCGTGAGCAGCAGAGTCCCCCGAAATCCCAGTTCGCCGTCACTCTCGCCATCGGACATCGCCAGCGCGGAACACTTTGGCGAGAGAGCGCAGACGGTGGCTTCGAGGTTCATCCTGTCTTCGCAGACTTCGTCTAGGATGAAGAAGGCGGCCATGGAGACAGCCCTGGCAGGAGAGAAAAGCTGCCCCACGAGAATATCAATGGTCCATTGAGTGAGATACGGGGTGCGGCAGCGAAGCAGCACCCCCAACAAGCGGGTGGCGTAAAGCCGTGAGGATTCGTTGGAATCTCGGCACACCTTTTCCAGTAGGTGCCGCGAGCCCCATTCGTGACTGCTGTAGTCGAGGCACGTCAGCGCAAGCTTCAGGTACATGTCACTTCTTTGGTTGAGCAATTCAAAAAACCTGGTGGGAATCATTTTTCAATCAATTCTAAACCTGCCACAGAGATCTGTTGGACTTACGTCAGTAAAATGGAATGCCTATCGAGCGCCTGCCTCCCAGCTGTAGTTCTAGAGAGGCGTCCGATGAACAGAAAGTAGTACTGGCAGGCTGTCGTGGCTACTTTCGTTGGCGAGAGGAGGCACTCTACGTCTGACTTGGTCAACAGCTCCAGCTGGTTCTTGACGTCCATCAACAAGTCATCCAGTAGGACGCGACCTTGGCCCTGCAAGATCACGATAACGCACTGTTATCCTATACCCCTGGTTAATGACCGTCAAAAGATCGTCATAAAAAATGCTATACAAACCGGCTGGCACTTGACTAGAAAGTCGAGCAGGTAGAATCCAGACCTCGCGCACATCCTGGAGAGCTTGTTGGAGAGCTCGAGCTTAGAAAATTGACCGCTCGACGGCTTGAAGAATTCCACCATTCTCTGCTCAAAGTGCCAGGACTGCTGCTGTTGCTGCTGCCTCTCTGAGCGCCACTTAAAGGTGGAAGTGATGAGATCCCAGTCCCACTGATGAAAACTCCCCTTGAGTAGAGCTTCTCCCGATCGCTGCACGTTCTGCAAGACGTTCTCACTGGCTGACGAGAATAGGGCTGCCTGCTTCAACCTGGACGGTGACAGGGAAGCAGGGGGAACACAAGAGCTGGAAGAACCGAGCTCTGAGTGAGCCAGCAATTCTTCCAAGAACAGACTGTTGGGGCAGATGCCACTGTTCTTCTTCAGGGCGTGTATCTTTTCCAGCGCCGCCACTGCTTCGGAGGCTCGGTCCGACCTAAAAAGAGAGACCATACGCACGTATGTACCACAAAACGTGTCGAGAGCACGGACGGCGTCTCTGAATGCTCTTAAATGCTTACCGTTCGGGATAAGCTAAGGACACTTCTGCCAACAGAGACGGCAAGCAGTGACTTGTAACATTGACTTCTGGAGGAAGCAATGTGTACACCAAGTGCAAAAACTCGCCCAAGAAAACGGTGGCCCTCACTGAGAGTTCTTGCTCAGCTGTGACGATGACTCGAACCAGGGCATCGGGCAGCTTCGCGTGAAGGAGGCACGTCAGCAAGAAACTCCGGTGGCACTCCAGAAGGTTGGGCCTGTACACAAGTACTGGAAACTTCGACGACGCACGCAGATAAAGCCAAAGCTATCTTACCGTGACTTAATCAGGTTTGGGAGTACGTCGTTTCCTTCCATTGTAACAAATCCTTCTGCCAGCTTCCACTGGTCTTTATATGGGTGCCTTTTCAAAACATCCAGCGTTTCAGAATAGGATTCTGACTCTTTGGGTAGGGTAACTCCAACAGCAACAGCCAAGAAGCCGATGACTAGCAGCTGGAAAGTCGGGTCAACTTGTATGGTCATGGCGCTGACGCTCAGTCACTTGATGACTTACCCTGACGTGCTCGTTTGAGAGGTACAGCACGTCCACGATGGCCTTTAAGGTTGGCTTCTTGGCCGTCAACAAGGAATTTGACAGGTGGAGAGTTCCTGTCCATGAGTGCAGCAGCGCAAGGATGGCATGTTTGCCACAGCGGTGACGATGCTCAGTTTCGTCAGAGATGCGCGGCAAGACGTCATCGTGCACGTATGCAAATTCTGTGAAGGGCGCGGCCACGATGGAAAAATCGATTTGGGCTAGATTCCTACGAAGAGAACGTTGTCGTAGTCTCGGGTCACTTCACCTCGGTGCAAAATCAGGAGGTCGCTTACCTGGTGCCGGGATTGCTGTGCAATCTGAGGAGCGAACCGATCATAGCTTCTGTGATGCGAGGCATTGAGCAATCTAGCAATGAGTGAGTGAGCGCCTGGACGCCGTTGCAGTAGATGAACAATTCGCTGTTGAAGACGCCTGACCAGAAATATTGCCATGAGTGGAGATCAGACTATCGTCTGCTACCCTTGAAAATACTCACTCAGTTCACAAAGGACGGCGAGGCAGGTATTCTTGAGTCTGTCTGTTTCCTTATAGTCGCACTCTGCAATGGCCACGAGGCAGCGAACGATCCCCTCGGGGACCTTTCGCGGAGCCAGGAAGATGAGCTTGCGCGCCAGCCGGACGGCATGAACGCGCTCCAACTTGTTGTCCAAGTCGATGTCCAGGCATCTCGAATACAAAGGATCAAATTATACCTTGATGACAGTCTAAGAACAGGTTTTTGCGTACTACCTGGTGACAAGGTAGTGCATGTTGAGATTGATTAGCTTTGACACATCCTCTTCTCGTCTCATTATGCATCTTAGAGTTCTCAAGCCAGCGGCACGAACCTCCGTAGACTCGTCAATTATAGGTAGACGAAGGCTGAAGGAAACGAGGCTTTGCAGAGAGAGAGAGGACGAGAGAGTAACATTCACACGTCTTACAACTTCATGACCTCCTCGACATCGACGTCGCCGATTCCTTCCCGGTTCTCGCCGTCCCGGGTAGAATCCCTTCGTTCCCACAGATTGGCGATCCCGTTGAGGTAGGCCAGTCTTTTGGCCTTGAATTTGCCGTCTCCTGGATCAAGTACGAGTCGGGAAAGCATCTCCCTGGTGCCGGCGCCATCGTCGACCTCGGCTTCTTCGTCCACATCATCTGGACGGCGATGCACTGCAAACGAGACAAGTCAGCACGTCGGCAGGTGCGCGGGTGGACGCGACAGCATAAGGTCGGTCAACCCATTTGTCGACATGACTGAACTCACCGCGGTTCGCTGATCCGCCCTTAAGCCTGGCCCTGGCGAACCTGGCCTTGTTCCGCTGGCGGGTGTCGCCCTTCGCCAGAGAGGACGACATTGCGGATCAGAGCAGCAATTACATGATGAGGACGCCTAAGAATACAGACTTCTAGTCCGGCTCCGTCTTCTGGACGCGAATTTCGACTTTTCGCCTACTTTCCTTTCGCACTTTTTTCGTTTATTCGGTCCGGCCAAGCTGACCTCAGAGGGAGCGGCGCTTAGGGACGAACTGATCGAGCGCAGCAGTTGCCAGGGTTGCCAGATCCCTTCGAAGGTGGTCAGCAGCTTGGGGCAGGCTGGGCTGGCTAGGCTGAGCAGGCTCACCACGATCACAGTCGAGTGCGCGCTGCCGTCGTGAGCTCCGCACCCACAGAACTCGGGCTGAGCTCGTCAGTGTAACAAATTGCTTAAGTGGCCGAAAGCATCGTCGGGACCTACACTTGGCTGGAGGGAGTCAAGATGTCTTCGGAGGCCGCCTTCGCTCCTGCCCCCACCGAGGCGGCTCCTGCTCTTGTTGTTTCGGCCCCCGCGACCAAAGACAAGACGGCGCCCGTCGAGGATGTGACCGCCAAGAGCCGGGGGTGGCCCAAGGGCAAGAAGCGATACCCGAAGATGCCGGGCGCCCCTAAGCAGCCTCTCTCCGGCTACGTACACTTCCTCAACGACCGGAGAGACGATGTTCGGCGTGAGTGTCCAGACATCTCTTTCGCTGAGATCAGCAAGAAGCTGGCTACGGAGTGGTCAAAGCTCGACCCCCATCTCAAGCAGAAGTACGTGGAGCGAGCCGAGCAGGACAAGGAGCGTTATTCCAGGGAATTTTCCGAGTACAAGAGGACTGACGGCTACAAGAAATACATGGAGGCACAGGAGAGAAATAAGAAGGAGTCCGAGATGAAGCAGACGGCACCCTCCTCATCGTTGGGCGGCAAGGACCAGACGCAGCAGCCTCCGGCTAAGAAAAAGTCCAGGAAACCTGACAAAATGGCTATGGAGAAAGGGCCAACGCAAGGAGTATCTTCCAAGTCTTCCTCCAAAGATCCAGTGCCACTTCTCTCGGAGGACACTCCCGTCGAGAAAGACGAGTCCACAGGCGTCGACATTCCTATCTTCACCGAGGGGTTCCTAGCTTTCAATAAACGACGTGAGTCAGAACTTCGCCAGCTCCGTCGGCAAGTGGGAGAGATGGAAGAGCAGAACGCCGTGCTCCAGAAGCACGTAGACAACATGCAATCTGCCATCAGTCGGTTAGAGGCCGAGGCCGCACAGCATGCCGAAAACAGCACCCAGCTAGTCCGGACCCTCGATTCTATGAGAAAGGCCATCTTGGACGCATTTACTGAGGACAACCTCACTGTGGAAAATGTGGACGACTTTGTTCGCTCCTTACATGCCCAAATGCTTAAAGGAGAAGAGGAAGGCGACCAGAGAGTTCAGAGGGCCCGGGAAGCATTGGCAAAAGTTAATTACAAGAAACTTGTATGAGAAAAGCCAGTGTAAAAGTATTGATCACTTATGATATTATTGTACTCGTACATTAGTCTTCAGATGAATTGTTTCTACTCCAGCCATGTCTATTCTCATCCTTTAGGCTCAATGAATGAGAAGTTTCCAGCTATGTAGAGGATTTCCTCCCGCCTCCTACGAAAAGTTGACACTTACTCACATCCACAAGCCTTCATGTATAACAGTAGCAGCCTTTATAAATATACAGCCCTCTGTGAAGTGCGTCTATGCACTGCTCTACTCATAGCTGAGCAGTGTCCGTGGGATCAAAGCTCTGAGGAGTCGGCAGAGTCAGGTTTTGCCACCGGAAGGCAGAACCAAGAAGGCATCTAAACGATGTATTTAGAGGCCTAAACTACAGGCTTTGCTTCAATACAATAGCTCACTGGTCTTGCATGACCATGACTGACCAGTGTGGTCACGGAGTCACCAGTCATGGTGATACAGACCAGGGATGTCAGCCATCCACGCGGGAGGCAGTGCCATGTCGCTTGTCGACCAAGAGTTGCACGTGACCATCACCAGACGGCGCCACCAGTAACGACACCGCGATGCCGTCGGACGGTGAGTAGTCCGTGTTCGGTTTGCTGATTAGTTTGTTGTCGTTCGGCTTGTTGAAAATAAACATGTGAGAAAAGGACGAGGTTTGTCCACTAACCATTGGAGTGACGAAGACCAGCAGCTTCCTCGTTGTCTTCCTCGCCATTGAGACGTTCCCGACCGGGCGCTTGCGCGAGAAGCAGCACCGCGAGGACGCTGGCGAGATGGACCGCTTTCGCAGACTCTTCGTCCGGCCCGTTGCCAACCTTGTGGCCATGATCCATCTGTCGCCGTCACCGGGCACGCCGAAGGCGGCCTTGTCGAGCAAGTTCTCTGTCCAACAAGTGGTCGACCGCGCCTGCAGCGAAGTCGAGACCTACCTCCGGGTAGGCGGCACGCACGGCATGATCGTGGAGAACACGGCCGACGTCCCCTTCTTACAGGAAATTCTACGAACACTGCCACGGAGGATTGGGGGATCTTTCAAGTACTTAATCCAGAGATCAGTGGCGAGGGTGTCTTTCTTTTTGTTACCCGCTTGAAAGAGTTCATATCCTTCGTGGCGAGTGTTGGCGTCAAAGATGCATTCATTCAGTCCAAGGACATGGGTCCGGAGGTGACGGCGTGCATGACGGCGACCTGCAGGGAGGTTCGTCGCTTAGTGCCGCCGGAGATTCCCCTCGGGATTCAGGTCTTGGCTGGCGCCAACAAGGAGGCGCTGGCTATAGCTCAAGCGGCAGGATTCCAGTTCATCAGGGCAGAAGGGTTCGTGTTCAGGTAACAGCACTAGATAGTGATAGATACAGTATTTGGAGCTGAAAATTTTGAGTTGAGCTATTTCGAGTGTTTAGACACCCAAAGCTGTAACAGCTCGAACTAGGCTTGTCATTGGCTAGAAAGTTTAACTTTCAACCGAGTGTATCAGCTTAAAATAATAAAAAGTGACTCGAGAATGTAAACAGCAAATATGGACCTAAAATGTACGCATTCAAGTCTACAGCACATTGAGATGATCCTACAAAAAGAGTGTAGCAATCTCAATGTAAGAGCAAAGAGATGACTTATCGGAGAGTGTATCAAGATGAGCCAGTACAAGTCTGAAGTTCAAGCTACAGTAGTCACTGTTCATTGTAGCAGCTTTGGGCCAAGCCCGTTGTGTTAAGTCAGCACAACTATAATATGAAGACTATATTAAGCAAGCGGAGAGTCTTTTCTGAGCGTTCCTGGACAACCACCAGGCCTCGAGGGCGCAACGAATGGTGAGGGACAACTGCAGGATGACGAAAGCTTAGCTGAGGTGCTAGAAGCTAGACCGCAGATGCAAGAGATGGCAGAAGAGGCCATTTTAGTGGCATTTCGTCAGCCCCATGGGGGACTTTTCCTGACTCATTACATTCTAACACAATCAACATCCTAAGCTCTCCTAAGGAAGCAACATCTTTCAAGTGGCAAGAGACGTCAAACATGAGGCTGGCGGCAGCTTCAAACCTGCAACAGTGCGCAAACTCGCTACATAATGGAGCACACAATCGAGATCAGGAACTTCTTCTATATTAGATATTTTTCTATATTAACCTGAGACTGCATTAACCTATGACTACTGTATTTCGAGCTCGAGCCAAGCCCCCATGCTCGGAAAAATGCTGGACTCAGCTCTTAAACACCTTCTTAGAGTGGATAGTGAATCAATGTTTTTGCAGTCACGTCGGGGACGAAGGCATCATGGACGCGTGCGCCGGCCCCTTGCTCCGCTATCGTCGCGCCATTGGTGCCGACGACATCAGCGTCTACTGCGACATCAAGAAGAATCACAGTGCGCACTCCGTCACCGCCGACGTGGACATAGCTGAAACGGCCGAGGCCGCTGGATTCTTTCTTGCCGATGGTGTTGTGATCACTGGCTCTGCCACTGGCAAGGAAGCGTGTCTTCTCGACCTGGACAATGTCATGGACGCTGTCTCAGCCACCCTGCCTGTGTTGGTGGGGTCAGGGGTGACGGCGGAGAACGTGAGCCGATTCTCTCGAGCTCACGGGCTCATCGTTGGGTCATATTTCAAGCGGAAGGGTACTTGGGACGACGAGCTGGACGAAGCAAAGATTGAAAAGCTGGTTCAGACCTTGGAAACTGTGAGACAAATATAACCGGCCTTATTTGTTCAAGGAGAACTGATCACACGTGGGCCTGCAGCTTCTTTTATATTTCCAGATATGACCGGCACAGGTTCCCGATACCTCTTTTGGTGCGCCCACGAGCACTTGAGCTTTCGCATCGCGGAGTTTGAAGCCATTGCTGCGGTGTTTCAGATTGATCTCGACTGGGTGGAGAAGACAGAGGAGAATCCGTGGGTGATCATTCGACTAGACTCGGAAGAGCTGGCCAAAAAGATCGCCTCTAGGAGTCTGGCCACCAGGTTTTGTGTCGAATTATGGGGTGACGGCAAGAATGAGGAAGATATGCACAAGAGCGTCAAGGAGTACTCAGAGGAGCTAAAAGCTCCCTATTTTGCAGAGGACGTCTCCTTCAAGATCTATGTGGAAGTATTCATGCACAAGCTCTCTCTCAAGGAGAAGCTGAAACGAGTGGAATCATTTGACTACTTGCCCATCAAAGGTCGCGTGAAGCTCGACCATCCTGATGTCACTTTTGCCAACTTTGAGTTCTACGGCTTCGATCACAATCACCCTCCTGAGTGGCCCTTGAGGCTCTTCTTTGGCCGTCTGGTGGCAGAAGGACAGCGCGCACTCATCTCTCAGATGAGCATCAAGAAGCGTAAGTTCATCGGTAACACCACTATGGACTCTCAACTGGCCCTGCTCTGCGCTAACTTGGCCTGCGTGGGTCCTGGCACACTCGTGATGGACCCTTTCTGTGGCACTGGATCGCTGCTACTGGCCGCCGCCCGCTTTGGTGCCTTCGTCCTTGGCACGGATATCGACTATCTCATGCTGCACGCTCGGACTAGGCCGTCCCGAGTCGGGATGAAGAGGAGAGCTCAAGACGAAAGCATCATAGCCAATTTTGAACAATACGGCCTAGAGTCCAAGTTCCTTAATGTCGTAGTGTGCGATGCCAGCCGAGACCCTTGGCGCAAGTCCTCCGCCGGCCTTACTCCGACCCTCTTTGATGCTGTGATTGCGGATCCACCGTATGGGATAAGAGAGCCAACAACCCGGGTGGGCACAGAGAAGAAGGATTTGGTCATCGCCGAGGAGTACCTGAAGAATCACGTACCGGAGAAGGTATGTGTGCATGCACCTTGATTAGCAGCAAAGTTATGATATGATCGTTATGCTCATAGGTCGAGTACCAGATGGGTGATTTATACCTGGACTTGATGAACTTCGCAGCCGAGCATCTATGTGAAAGCGGGAGGCTCGTGTTCTGGGTGCCCATTGTCAGGGAGAGCTACTCGGATAAGTGCCTGCCACGACACCCAAGGCTCAGGCTCGTGGCGAACTGCGAACAAGTACTCAGTTCCCACACAAGCAGACGGCTTTTGGTCATGGAGAAGGTGAACTCGATGGCGTCGACCTCGATGGCGTCATCCTTAACAGCTCTGTCATCTTCCGCGCAGGTGTCTTCTGAGTCAGAGGAAGAGGCCTCCACGATCTCACTGACGGCCTCGGAGTTTCGAGAGCATTTTTATCAACAGTACAGTGACATCTCGAGGAAACAGAGAAAGGAACGCCTGAGGAAGTTCGGACACCTCAACTTGAAGGAGCGGACGAGTCAAGACAGTTAGAGCATCAGCAAGAGCTGGAATCAAGCATTTATGAATGGCAAGTACTTAATGGCCAGCCTTTTTTTGTGAAGGAGCGACTAAAGGTCATGAGGAAACGACAGGAGTAATGACAATACGACAGAAATGGAGTCCATAGCGGCAGACCATGGACACGTTGCGGATATAGTCCTCATGCACGCAGTTCCAGAGCTCCTCGACGAAGGCCTTGAGGGCATTGATGTTTTTGGGTGTGGGATGCGGCAGGCCTTTCCGTCAATGTGTGGTCAGAAGGCAATGTCGAGCAGGTTGGCATCAGGCAAGTATGGTGGCCACATCTTCTTTGGCCAGAAATCAAGAGAGTCGGCATTTTCACGGAGGAAGTTCTGAGTTCGGTTGGTGTGTGGACACGAGCGCCATCCTGTTGCCGCACCACATTGCCGTCAGGAAGTTGTTCTTGACCCGTGGGAGAAATTTCCTGGCCAAGATGTTAACGTAGTCCCCCTTGTTGAGCCTGTAGCCAACGGGGAACCAAGTTAGTAGCATTGTCTTCCCGTTTGAGACCACTAAGAAAAAGCTCCCAACAGAGGCAGGGTATTTTGTTGTGGTGATGATGTTCTCCTCCTGGTCCCCGAAGGTTACGAAGCGGTCATTACGGCGGTTCATGACTGGATCAACTGTCCAAGTCTTCTCGATGACGGAGCGGCCAGCTGATGCTGACTCGATGTTAGAGAGAAGTACTTGGCAACGTTGGAGATAATCATTCCGGATCTTATCAGTGATGAGCGGCTTCTCCAACATCACCAACGACTTCCAGTTCTCCTTCTAGACTGATCTGCTCGCCGACATGGCCAACACACCGAGGTCTTTGGCACGCGATCGCATTGACTTGGTCAAAGCCTCCTCAATGTCCTTTCTGACGTCACATGGCTGGCTTACGACCGGCCCCAGGCTTGGTGTCAAGATCATCACCCTCATCTAAGCGCTTTTTGAGAGCGTAGACTGTCGTACGAGAGATCCTCAGCGTCTTCACGATGGTTGTGGGGGCTGAGACGGAGGAGAGCAGAGACTTTCGCGCTTGTCTCGTCCTTCAGTCATCTCGAAAGCTTAAGACATGGGCATGATGCAAAAGGGAAGCATGTTGGTGCTGTTTAACCTGCACGAGAGGTTGATAGGACGCATGACACAAAACAAAGTGTTCAGTTAATCTTGCTACACCCGGTATCTTTACCGTACGGTAAGTTATATTTAATGTTTCAATCGGAATTTGGGAATGTGCATTCAGTGAAACTAAAAAGAGAGCGCAGGTCACGACGCAAAAGGCTTATGAATCTTCGACTCTGACACGACGACCAACAAAGAAAGCTGGAGGAGCTCAAGCTGATGGTCAACGACATCGAGAGGCAAATGGAGGCGGCTGACGTCGCCAATGGCAAGACACGCTATCGCTTACACCCTTTCAAAAATTGGCATAGAATTACGTAGGCCACTTTTAAGCAAGTATCAGAAGTATAAGTCTTGTTGCGTGCCGGAGTCAGGTCCCAGTTCCTGTGGTGCCTCAACGTTGGGCCGTTGCTTCACTTCTGGAAGGGCCTGATGCTCCTGCCCGCGTCGCTCATGAGACAGTGTGACTTCCACCTTTATTTGCGCTGGTAAAGTGAGCCCGAAGCACTTCTGAACGCACCTGGCCGACTTCTTGGTGAAGTTCTCGCTCAATTAAACCATGTGGCCATGTGATGGAACAAATGTGATAGCCTCGACTTCCTCATGCTCCTGTTCTTGTGATCTGTCCAGTCTACGTAGCTCTTCTGGTACCGGGCAACGTTCTTGTAGCCGTGTGTCTGGAGCAGGGTGTTCTTCGCCTTGGCTGCCCTGACACCACGCATGCAGTAAGTAACGATCGGATCACTTAGGCCAGGTCTTTTCCGTCCAAACTGACGCTGGAACGTCTCATCTTCGAGGGAAAAGGCTTCCTTCACCTATAAAGACAGAAACAGGCACGTGTGCACTCTTCGTAGGAGGTTGAAGTGGTCAGGAGTACGTAATGCACGGATTTCGGACGGATAAATTACTGAACGGTTCAATTACCTGACCCAGAGGAATATTGACAGCTCCGGGCACAGTGCCCAAGTCGTTAAGCTCGGATGGCTCCCTGACGTCTATGACGAACACCTCCGGCTGTTTCCTGATGGACTCGAATGTGTCGAAGTCGACATCATCGGACAGCTTGGAGATTGGGGTTTTGGTGCAAAAGCCCCGACTACTCAGAGACCACGGACTTGCAGTCGATAAAAACCTGACGATGAAATATTTATGGCTCGTGTACTCGTCGAGCATGAAGTAACTTAAAAAGTATGTACTGTACAGTATATTTAGTATACATGAAATTAAACAGCCGGTATTGCATATTTACAAAATGTTGGACTAAGCTGGCCACCAGCATCGTTCAAGGAGCTTGCACTTGGACACAAGGCTAAGCATTACTTGGCCTTGTCTGCCCACTCTTGAAAGCTACCCACGTAATTAGCTACATTTTGGTAGCCGTGGGCCTTTTCAAGGATCTCCTTGGCTGCAGCAGATCTCTTGCCAATCATACAAAAAACCATGACGGCATCGCTCTTTTGCGGCTGAGGATGGGTGTACTTGGCTTCAAATTCTCTGCTATTGGTGGGCGCGAAGGCGGACTCCACCTCCCCGAGGGGGACATTGATCGCACCAGGCACTGACCCGATCTCCTTTAGCTCCACGGGCTCACGCACATCCACCAGAAGAGCATCACCGCGCTTCCTTGCGTCTTCAAAGCGACGGAAGTCCACTTCGTCCGGTAACTTCGGGCTGAAAGTGGACGAAAGGTGGCGGACGCAACCACGATCGACTACGAAGGAACGGAAGGCGAGTCTGTTCAGGACGGTGGCGGTGCGGAAGGCCATTCTAAAAAAACAGATATCAGTCCCAGAACATGTTTACATACGTTCTCACAATAAGGTACTGAGTTTGTATCCATCGGTACTTTTGACTGAGTATCACAATGTGTCATAGTAAGTAAATATGATAAAAGCCTATGAGAGGTTGTCGTTGAAGGACGGTGATCCTTTTGCTCTCACGTCAGTGGCGAAGATAGCTCCAGCTGCAACGTGAAAGAGCAGGAGAAAAATCACTGTTGCCTCAGCAATGACGAAGTGCGACAACGACGTGCCGATCTCTAGCCAGCTGCCGGTGTCCGTCACCCAGAAGAAAAAGTGCATCCCCATAAAGTCGGAGAAAAGCATTGCTGAGAGAAAGAGAGCTCTCGAATTGGACCCACAAATCTTCTGCGCAGCGTAGGTGTAGCAGGCGACGACCAGAAACGGCGTGACCACCTTCGCCAGGAGGATCCCACCCATCAGGAATGGACTAAACACACTCACTAGACACTGGATGCTGCGCGGGTTGAAGCTGTTTAGACTAGCAATGTTTCCTGTGCCAAAAAATGACACTAGGGAGTAGAGAACAAAGAGGAGGGACAGGAGCAGGTCCGGCCAGCCGAAGACCTTTCTCTCTCTCTTGTTCATCGCGGCTTCTTTCAGGGATGACAGTCCTGAACCCTTTAGTTCCACAGTCAGCCAAGTCAGGGCAGTCGCATTGAGGCACAGGAGAAAAAGTGACTCGTAGCTCAGGCTCAGGAGGGTGTAGGAGGCCTGCAGAGCAGCGCACACGTGTAGGAGGCGAGAGACACCATGTGGTGGCGTGAGCAGCGAGAGAGGGACACCCGTGAGGAAAATGAACCAGGAGAGGCCCTGCACCAGCATCCTCAATGTTTCGAACTCCGTCATGATGGAGGAGAGCGAGACGCAAGTTCCACTCAGTAGAAGGTAGGCAGTGATTGTAGAAGATACAACATTGGTTGGCTTCACCCGAAAGATCCGTAAGGCGAATTGGAAGCTGGCGGCAGACAGTAGACTGGCGGCCATCACTATGGCGTTGTTTCTGGCTTGACTGACCGCCGGCTGAAAGGTGAAGGCACCAAGGCAGCAGCTGAGAAGAACAAACGTCTTCTTGAGGTGGCTCCGAGCATCTTGCGGCTGCTTCCTGAGTCTCTTTTGACTACACTGCCAAATAGTTGTCGCCATTAAGGCCAATGACAGCATTCTGCGGTCAAAAAAGGTCTGGACCATGAGCTCTAACACTGCCAGGACGACACCGACTCCACCGAGAGTCCGAATCACTTCATGTCTTTGAGCAGGTATCCACTTGTTCTTAGTAGACAACACTTCAGTTGCTAGGAGCCACCATATGACCATTGGAACTGCGTAGTAGATCACATAATGCCACGGAACATTTTGCATCAGCGTTGAAAGCAGTGGCACAGGTAAGGATAAAGCAGCGATTAGATTTATGCACTTTGCATCCCTCGTTGCAAGCTTAACTTCACTTCTATCAAGTATTAACGGAGTGTACTGCTTCACCACGGCGAGAACCGTCCACAGCATGAAGCCCACGTATGAGGCACTGACGACCACGAGAAGTTGGGTGCGGTAGTACTTGTCGTAGTATTCGATCCCTCTCAATGCAACGTCGCACAAGTCGTCAGCTTTTTTTAACGCTCTGTCCAGTTTCCCCATCTTCATCAGCCTTTTCATATCTTCAAGCTCTTTGTCGAACCTTTTCTGGTTGATTTCTTCAAAGGGGGTATGAAAGTAGTACTTGTCAAAGATGGCCTGAGCAGTAAGAACTTGCTGGAACAACTGTTTGGCCACAGCTGACGCCGCCTCCACCTTGCCAGCATCATGCAGGCGCAAGTAGTCGTGCGGCAACCTGCCAACGGAGTTCTTCGGTACAGCGATGCCCAATAAAGACGCCACCAAAGGCGCCACGTCGGCTTGCATCAAGTCACTTCTCTTGACAGCGTCTATGCTGCTTGCTCCGCTGTCGGGCAGTTGTCCTCCAGGGGTGGCGGCCTCCGGGTATCTGATTCCTGCTCCCCAAGCGACAAAAGGAACCTCAGTCTCGTGGGACATACCGGTGCCGTGAGATCCCCAATCTGTCATGCCGTGGTCCGCAGTAAAGATGAATGTCGTCCGGTCGTCTTGGCTCCAGAAATCGTCAACAAGATCGCGTATTTTGCGTACGCCGGCATCCACGGTTCTCAAGTTGCGCACGTACTGAGGGGAGGACGGTAAGTTGGCGTGGCCGTTGGAGTCCAATCCCAACAGATGAAGGAACAGGATTAGTCCGTTTGGCCTCAACTGCATCTGCAAATCCTCGTCCGTCTTGGCCCGCCGGAAAAACGACTCTACGCGATCGAAGACCCACTCGTCTAGCTTGTCGAGCTCTTGCTTGCCGAAAAAGTCCTCCATTTGCGACGAGTACGTTTCTGTGACTACGGTTTCCGGCCTGGTAAGGGCGTCACCGGCAAACATCGGAACGATGTCCGGACTGCCCCAGGCCCAGGCCCGGCGAGACTGATTTAAGATGGTATCGAATCTCGCCGGGTTCTCCTTCCATCCGCGCGTGATAGCCGATGGGTCCTCATACATGCCGGCGAGCAGGGCAACATGGCCCGGCCTGGACTCGGTGGGGACGCGCGTGTGCACCACACCCCAGGCGCCGTGTCTCATAGCAATTTCGCGCAGGAACGGTGCGTTCGAGACGTTTTCACGAAGGAATGCCTCGGCGCGCAATCCGTCAGCGACGATGAGCACGAGGCGGCGGGCGGGCGGCTCTTCTAAATCCACTCGATGTGACTTTGTCACGTCGAGGACCGGCGACTTGAAGTAGATGTCGAAGACCGAAGCCAGAAACATGAAATGCACGAGGAGGGCACACAGCAGCAGGCGGAAGGATGTCATGGCACCGGTCAAGTTCTCCGCCCAGACGAACGTCTAACCGGTCCGCCCTCTCTGTCTTCCAGTGATGTCAGAAGTTCACTTTCTCATATTTTACAACTTATAATTACCATATTAGACAGGAGTCGCCTCCTACTTTGTACAAAAAGTAAACATACGACGACAGCAGCAGCAGCAGCAGCAGCAGCTATCATCCCCCTCATCGATGCCGTAGACTTCTGAAGGCTTAGTGATAAACCAACCTCTTCTGCTGCTTTTAGCGACATGAGAGATAGTGTCTTTCACACGTCTAACGCATCCTTGTTCTCGTCATGTCTGTTTTTCCCGCCCTTCAAGACCTTGATCGGGAAATCGTGCGATTTCCCGAACACAGATACTTCACCGGTTTCAAAGTGTTGAATCAGAATATGTCCCTGTGGAGAGGTCAGATCTATTGAAGTACCAACTATTTTAATGGCTGTGTTTCGTCACGTTAGGTTAGAGTGTGGGCTTCCATACCTAACAGCCAGTTGCTCATGCCCTGAGGGACTGAAAAAGCTCATCTGCAAGCACACCTGAGGGATTGGTCTCGCCTGGAACTTTGTGCTGCTCCACAGGCATCGAGAAATGTCCCCATTGGCCAGAAGCGGAAGAGGAGTCGTCTGGCAATGCCCGAAGGGCCTCCTTTGTCTCATTTTTGAACTTACTTTTGTCGTTACACTCGCATAAGAGTGTATCAACTCTTATGCGAGTCTATCAACTCTTATGCGAGTGTATCAACTCTTATACGAGTGTGGCAACTGTATTTAGTTGCACAATAGATCAGGTCACCACTTCTTGTCATGGTGTTCAGGATGGACACCGAGTCTCCCGCACCCGGTACCGTCTTAGAACCCGAAAGGTTACGGCCTCAGATCTTCTTCAGTTGAAAGGCTTATCGGACGATGGCATCTGCGAGTCCTTGTGACATTGTCTTTGCTGTGTCAAGAGGTCTTATCAGGAACCCGTTCATGTCTATCTCGTTTGAAACAGAGGAGATAGGGCTGTACATTCACAGGAGGCATACGACACCGTCTGCAGGACCAAGATGGGTTTCGTCGAGGTGACCACGCACCCCTACGAGGTGTACATGTACGACACAGAGCTACCAGAGAGCGAGCTGGAGGATCCACTAAAAGCTGTTCTCTATCACTACCCAGCTCATCTCTCTGAGGAGAGGGTCCTGCTCACTGCTGGACAGCTGGCAGGCATCAGGCAAGACTGATTTCCACGTCGTTTGCACAATGTTCGTAGTTAACCCCATCTTCTTCTTTGGACGCACGCACAGCCGGTTCTTTGCTGTCACCTTGGGTGAAGAAGCCGCCTACTTCCAGCTAGAACGTGGGCGCTTCGAGATCGAGCGCAGCGGTCGCTTCTTGCTCTTCGTTGGAGACATGACTGTCGCAGGTGACGACTTGGCTCGCCCTAACAACGGTGGCAGGAAGTTACAGAGGAGACTTTTAAGTGGGTAACAACTGCAGAACATGCAGCAGACGATCGGTCTTTCACACGGTCTATGCACGCTGGGTACTCTTCTTTCTTGTCACAGACGTGATCAAGTTCTACTTCGGCGACATGGCGACGTGGTTCGAGCTGTACCGCACCTCCACCCTCTCGCCTGAGGAGGGCTTTTGCAAAATCGTGGCGGCGTTTTTCGATGCTGCTCTTGCTATGCTGCTTGAAGAGCCTCCGCAACCATTAGCTCTTCCACCGGAAGTCTCGCTCAATAGTAAGAAGCAATGCATGAGGGTAGCGAAAGCTTGTCATCGACACCCTCAGGTGAAAGGCTGCTTGGTGATGCAGAAGGGCAGGATCATTCACTCCACGTTTGACCCAAGCATCACTCTCTGCCTCAGTCTCTTGGAACACAGTGACGGCACATGCCACTTGGGGACTCTCCTGAAGAAGAGGGTCTCCTTCAGACTACCAATGTGGGTGACATTGATGGACCTCTACCCTGATCAAACTCTGTGGTCCAAGACTGGAGAAAAAATTCCAGAAGAGAGACACCATCATCAAAGTGTTCAAGATGAGGAATCTCATGAAGACAGTGAGGAATCTAATGTACCTGTCAACAGCACTCCTGCCGAAGTGGTGGCCGCGCTGTCGGACTTCTCCAACAAAGTTCACAAGACCGCCTCCGAGAGAAGCCGGGCGCGGCAGCGACGGCAACACATCAGACAAAGGGAACGAGAACAGGTAGTGGATTCTTTGAGACATACGACCTTTGTCATGGCTCAGAAGAAGCGACAAAAGGATGAAACTGAGGGCCCTCAACATAAAAGTCGCCATTCCACTGCGTTGTACAGACAGTCCTTTGGCTTGACGGAGCTCATCGTGGGCCTTCAGGAAGATGAAGAGATTTCTAAAGAGCTGTTAATCGACTTATGGAACATTGGCATTGCCGCACTGGCCCCGATTTACCGTTTCTGTTAAGATGGAACATAATCACTTGCCGTACACTAGTTTTAGTGTAATTAGTTTGTACATCTCGTACATCTTCAACTTGTCCGACATTGCGTAGTTTCCGGACGCGCTAGTCAGTTCGACACCACATGGATCCTGTGCTGCCTGAAGTAGTCGGGCTGGCTCTGGATGAGCCACTTGGCATCCACCAGAGTGAGATCCCTGATGTAGGATTTCTGTGTGGCGATCAGCTCAGTGAAGACCACGACTTCAGGTTTGGTGCGGAACATCACAGACGACGGATGGATCTTGACTTGTTGGCGAGAGTCCAGCTGAACATGTAAAGAAGGCATGAACTGCAGCACACGTACTCGCCAGGTCACTGCATAAATCTTCTTACAGTTATATAGGAGTTATCTCTAGTGAGTCGAGCGACGTTGGTGAAGAGTCCTTCAGCCAGTGCCTGTCTGACGGTATCGTACTGTGAGCCCGCGGATTGAACGGGGAGATCGTGACTTCGGCAAAGTTCCATAAGCTGCTTGCGGATCTTGGCAGCGAAGGAAATGTTGCGGAAGTTGATAAAGTTTTGCTGGCACCAATCTTTCTGCAATACATGAAATGGTAGGTACCAGTACATGTACCACAAGCATTGATACAGCATAATTATTGCTCTGCAGAGTGGTCACTTCAATCTCACCTTATCACTGGATTTTTTGAAGGCTCTAAACAATTTCAAGTACGTAATGTGGTCGCCTTCGGAAGAGGCAAACTTCTTCCTGGCTCCCAGAGCCTCCTCCCTCTTGGCCGCCGAAGTCACCAATATCGATTCTCCAGACAGGATGGCCACAATCGTTAGAATCTCTTCACTAGGAGTAAACATGAAATCTCTCGTTACTAGCCTGACCAAGTCCATACAGTAAACAGGTACGTCTAGTCGCGCGCACACACACACTAGGAATACCTGCAGCCCAGCTCACACGCCCTGAATATGATTTTTGTGAACTTGGGATCTAGAGGAAAGGCCGCCATCTTCTTCCCCAACTCGGTGAGGCAATCGCTTGAATCGACGGCGCCCAACAGCCTTAGTTGCCGAAAGGCTCCTTCAACAGCCTCAGGGGGCGGGCCTTCCATGAAATCGAATTTGGCAATGTTGCGAACACCAAGGTAGAGCATCTGCAGCAGGACCGTCGACAGGTTGCAACGGAGGATCTCGGGCACGCTGTCGTAAGACAGGCGATCGAACTCCTGACAATAAAAGCAACTGAAAAACATGTGACGCCGGAGCTTACGAGTAATACTTACGGCCTTCGTCAGCATCCGGTAACAGTGGCCCTCGGCCTCTCTTCCAGCACGACCCGTTCTCTGAAGAGCTTGTGCCTGCGAGACCCTCACCACCTTGAGCATATCGAGTCCAGTGCTTGCCAGGTGAGCCCTAAGAAATAACATTGTACCAGCGTATCTACGCGCCATAGTCTGAAGCACATTCGGACTAACTTTGCTTTGACTCTACAAGAGTCCACCACGTATCTGATGCCCGGGATGGTAAGCGAAGTCTCCGCAATGTTGGTGGCGAGTACGACTTTCCTGCATCCCGGCTTAGTCGGAATGAACACCTTCTGCTGGACTCCAGACTGTTGGGCGGCGAACAGCGGGACGACCACAAGCCTGGGCCCATCGAACTCTTGGGCTACCTGCCTGATCTGGCGGCACATGGACTCAATCTCCTCTTGCCCCGTCAGAAATACTAACATGTCGTGCCTGTTGAATTTACTTAAGAAAATCTTCGCCTGCGTAGCTTCTCGAAACTCTTTCATACCTCTCCGGAGCTTCCCTGTGTATTTGGAAGATCGTCGCCAACGTGGCAGTCTGCCAGTCATCCTGAGTCTCACTGACGTGTCTAATGTTGACCTGGAACTGCCGTCCGGAGACGTACATGATCGGCGCCGAACGAAAGTACGCTGAGAACTTTTCCGCGTCCAATGTTGCAGACATGACGATCACCCGAAGTGGGTGGGAAGACTTCGCTCTTTCGGATTGAGCGCTCTTCACAATCCCGAGCAGAATGTCAGTGTTGACAGTGCGCTCGTGGGCTTCGTCCAGAACTACCCAAGAGTAGCGGGAGAGCTTAGGATCTGCAGGAAGGATTAAAGCTGTACTTGGAAAACCACTGACACGTGACTCCATTGTCACAGTGTCTGTTACAGTGAGGAATCCAACAGGTCTTGCCAACCCAGAGGCGACTCGAACACTCCCAATAGTCCAAACGCTACTTCTCACCGAAGGTGCCGTAAATACTTGCCTCCTCACTGCTTCTGACATGTACGTGTACTAAGAACGTTCTACGTTTGGGATAGATTATTATTGCTATCTTACCCAACATGGCTTCTCGAAGAAGCATACCGTCGGTGAGATACACCAGCTTAGACACCGGGCTAGTGACATCTTCGAAGCGCACCTTGTACCCTACAAGTGTCCCCACATCCACGTCCATCTCTTGAGCCACCCTGTTGGCCACCGAGACTGCCGCCACTCTTCGTGGTTGGGTGACAGCGATGGCGCCCTGGTGATCTAGGCGCGCCTCGTGAAGAAATTGCGGCACCTGCGTCGTCTTACCAGAGCCCGTCTCACCCACCAACACCGAAGTGGGGTGCTTCTGCACCTCCTCTAGAAATCTGGAGAGGAAAAAAGTCCGAAAACCTAGTTCGAGTATCCTCCCTCCTCGTCAGGTCCTACCTCGGCCTGGCTGCCGCCATGGGTAGAGCCTTTCGCTGTGCCAAGATGTTCCGCGCCTCCTCCAAGTTCCTCTTGGCCGGTGGTGAAAAGAGCTCGCCGTCGGTATCATCGGAAGCTTTCCTCTTGAGCAACTTGGAGGCGAGTTGCGGCACCAGGTTCTGCACGGCCTTCTTCATGACGGAGTGGATCCACTCCGCCTCGACGACGCCGGCACTGCTTAAGGCCACGCTTTTGAGCTCCAATGTTTTCTTCAACTTTGCATCTGTTGACAAACACGCTGAGAATGAGCAGCGTTGCCAGAATTCTTTGATCCATATGTAAACATCGCGTGTCTCTGACCGATGTCGTTTGGCAGCGTCCACCATTAGGGATGAGTAGAGATGTCAAATTTTGCAGTCATCTTATTTATGGCTCGAGACAGCTTGCGATTCGAGCTGTCACAATCTGTGTCCATCCCACATCGAGTACATTAGCACAAACTGCAATCAAAAATGAGGAAGCCACGGCAGTGAAGAAGTCACACTTTGAGTAATGTAGTTTTAGGCTGAGGAAACCCAGTCGCCAAATGCCAAGGACAGGTCACTCACCCTCTTGGTGACGCTCTTACTCTTGTCGCCCTCTCGGGATAGCTATCATCAATCAGACGATTTCTTCAGGTCAAAGGTCTCCGAGTAGATATTGCAGTTATGTGCTCTCAGGAAGCTTCTCCAGGACTACCTCCACAGAGCTGTTCAGGTTTGGGAAAGAATATAGCACTTTTTCCCCCTAGCTGTACTTCATCTTCATTGCAGTTGGTGGAGCTCTGGAAGATAAGATGTGCTCTCCTGCCCCTTTCTATGACGACGAGCTTGCCATCAAAGAAAGAGAGACGTGTGATTACTCCATCAAGATCACACTGGACATGGCCAGGTAAGAGCTGGCTGAGTTGCCCGCAGTTGTTCCCCATCTTTTCGAATAGGTCTGGAAAGGCTCCACGGAGGGTACGTGTGTACGCTGATGGCATCTATGACCTGTTCCACCCCGGCCATGCGAGACAGCTCATGCAGTGCAAGACCATCTTTCCCAACAGCCAAGTTTATCTGATTGTTGGCTGTTGCAGTGATGCTCTCACTCGTGAAAGAAAAGGTTTTTCAGCGAGATTAAGTGTCCTTGAAAGTCATTTCGAAGTTTGTCTTTGCTGCACAGGTGAAACTGTTATGAATGAAGGCGAGCGGTATGAGGCGCTGCGCCATTGCCGCTATGTGGACGAGATCGTGCGTGATGCTCCTTGGACCCTGGATGATGACTTTCTGGCCACCAACAAGATTGACTTTGTGGCTCATGACGAACTGCCTTACACCACTGGATCTGGTGAGGATGTGTATAAGCATCTAAAGGAGAGAGACATGTTTGTGGCCACCAAGAGGACTGAGGGTGTCTCCACCTCTGACATTGTTGCCAGGTCAGGGTGCCCCCATGCTCAACGGAGTATTAGCTATTGAAGCTTTGTCATTCCAGGATTGTGAAGAACTACGACATCTTCATCCGACGAAACCTTGCTCGTGGCTACTCCCGTAGCGACTTGAATGTCTCCTTCCTCAGAGGTCAAAGGCTAAAGCTGCAAAATAAGGTTTGTGTGCTTTTATACGTATGTCACTACAGCTTTTCATCCATCTGCACCTGGGCATAAAACATGACCGTCACCACAGGTGGATGAAGTGAAGGAATTTGTGGAGCACAAAAAAGATGAGATTGTCCAAAAATGGGAGGAGGCCAGCAGAGATGTCATTTCAGCATTTCTCAAGGTATTGGTATTAAATCAAGAATCGGTGGACTTTCCACTAGAAAGATGAATTTGTTCTAGGTCTTTGGCAGCAGTGGCAACGACTGGAACTTCTCCTCAAGGATTGCGCGCGCGCTTCGCTCCCCACGATCAAGTCCGCAGGCAAGTGAGAACGAGAATGACAGCGACGATGCAGAGGTGAGTTAAATAGAATTGTGCCATTGCTCTTTTGCGTCCCGATGCTACGGACATTGTGGTTGCATTCTGAAAGACCCCGTATGACGCAGAGTGGCGATGCTGTAACCAGAAAGATAAGCGTCAAAACGCCCCCATAGAACTGAGACGAGGAGCACATGACGAATGATGCAGGGCGTGACATGTGCGAAGAGCAGTGTAACGGGAAGCACGATGCAACGCACGTGGCACGAAGTGCAACATTACGTGAACGGACAACACGGGGCAAGCAAGCAGTCAAAGTACAATCGATTCTCCATGTAGAGAATAATCTTCAACCTTCAACGAACACCTCTGGATACAAGAATAATTCTCAATATAAGAAAAATTCATGCTGAAACAGTGCTATAGTACAAGAGTTGCTGCTGGCGAAGATTATTTTTATGACGAGGATAGCACTTTGATTGCTGAAGAAGTGGTGGGAGACGATAAAGAAGATTGTGCTCTCACTCTTGCCTGGTCACTTCGTATGACGTGACAGTCCGGTTCATGCTGGCTCTTTCAGTATATATGTACGTAACCCATGACTCTTTCTCTATTCTCAGGAATCCTCTTCCAACAACGGACCCCAGAAGCGCTGTCTAGAGGGCAATGGTGAACACTTGAACGCCACTGATAGGCAGTCCACGAGGAAGAAAGCCAGAACATGAGCCTCGTTTGTTGGACGCTTTCACATCTGTTTGAACCTTGCGACCTTAAGTTGCATATTTGTCTTTTTTATCTGGTTGTGGACACATTGTGATTCTATCCCAGGACATCACAGGGTTAGTACATTTAACTTGGTGCTCATTGTTTTTAAATTGAATATTTAGGTAGTCGTAATATGCATCTAACTTGCAGCAAACATAGATTTACTTTTATTCAAATCCACCTTCCATGAATAGAAATAAATTTCTGCCAAATGCAGAAACCCAGGCTTGGTTGTACACGTGCAGTTTTACTTCCTCACCAGCGAAGAGACCACATTTCATCTCGTGGTGAAGTGACCACCACCAACGAGAAGCCTTAGCTGCCACTTCGGCATTCCTGACCTACCCGTGTAATACGTACTCGTGTTCTCAGTGACCTAATATAAGACAGCTACCATGAAGAGTGCAAAACACTGAGAATAACGTGACAAAACGTTGCCTCGGCGTGTAGCTTTACTACAGGTGGCGGGTGCAATGATACATGGAGAGCCGCACCGACACGTTCTAAGTACAATAGGCCGGAGTCCGCCGTCTAAGGTCCTTTTTTGGTCATCGCACAATCTTAATGTGTCTTTTTAAACTTTGCCACCTGTGCCAGAGTCTTCTTAGGCGGCTGCCACCTCACGCAGTTCGGGTCTACTGTGAGGATTGGCCTCTTATACTCGGCCGACCGGAGGTGTTCCTCCACCAGCTTGGGAGTGACGCAGATCACGTGTTGACCCTTCCAATATTTCACGAGATTGAGGCTCTGCAGGGTGGTGACGATATCGGCCTGAGTGATGGACGTCATAGCGCTCAAGTCCCGGATGCTAAGAGTGCCACGGAAGTCTCGCAGGATCTCCAACAGCACCCAAGACCAATACGAGCGGTAGCTCAACTTGCCCAGGTCTGAGAGGGGCTTCTCCGGACTGCCTGTGACGCCCTCCATTTTCGACAGTTCATAGCTGAAGGCAATGAGCAGCTTGCCGTAGCCCTTGCGCTGGTAGGGGGGCAGTGTCAAGATGCAGGCCACATTATTACCTTGAAGAGGAAAGAGATGAAGAACTTTAAGTATGACTTCTTTTCCTTCTTTTCTAAGAAGAATCTCACCATCTGGAGACTCCTTCTCCTTGGAGAAATATCCAACGACGTGGGCTCCCTGCCTGTCAACTTCGCAGAGGATGTAGAAAAGAAATGGCTCGACATCGAAGTAAAGCGTCTTGTGGTCCAGGAAGAGCTTGGCCAGTAAACAGAGATTCTGGCAATAGAGCTTGTAATCTCTCCCGTCCACCTCGTAGATGGACATGGTGCCCTTTCGATAGATTTCTCTGCCCGGTGGCTGACGGGCAGCGCACTGCCCGGCGTGGTAGCGGTACGTCTTCTCTATACGCATGTACTTCAGACAGTACTGGCAGATGTACAACATGGGCTCCTTTCCGTACTCCTCCGGGTAGGGGCTGAAGTACCACGTGTCGATCTCGTAACGCCCGATGCGGATTTTGTCGATGAATTTGACCTTGGTGAGTGCCTCGTGCTCCTTCTCCAGCGCCGCCGTCGTGGGATCCATCTCGGCCAGGCTCTTCTGTATGTGGTTGATCTCGTCATGCTTGCGCTTCTGGTTGCGAGTGATTTTGCGCTCGTTCGAGTCGCCGCCATCCTAAGCAGAAGAAAAGGGCAGCAAAGAGTCAGTCTCCTTTCAACCACGACCACGCGTGCGGTACAGTACATGGAGTCTCGTCTGCACAATTTTGTCCTCACCCCGTCTCCCTGAGTGTTCTGGTCGACGGCGACACCGTCATCGAGACTCCTGATTCTGTCCCTGGTGACCCACTCGTCCAGCCTCCGGTTGAAGCCATCATAGTGTACGTAATACTCTGATTCGCCCAGGGCCTTGTTGAAGCGCCTGTGGATGATTTCGGCGGAATGCCAGCTGCTGTCATTGCGTCGAACCTGCAAAATCGGGCTCCGTTACAATCTTCCTCACGTCATCGCAGATCTCGTGCTCTCACTTACGTTGAAGGTGGCTCCGATCTCCAGCGATTGCGGTTCCTTCGGGTCGGTGCTGTCATTGCGGAGACGGTCGCCTTTGTTCTCCTTTTCGTCTCCGGCCGGCAGATTTGGCTCCTGCTCCCGCCCGTTTTTCGCCTTCTTCTCCTTCGACGACTTGTCCTTGGAGTCGGTGCGGACCATCTTGAGCGAGGCGGCGAGGGACGAGCGACCAGTGCGGCGCGCGGCACGTCAACAGCGAAGCCAACGTTTTGGACCGACTGCCTGAGGGCCTCAGTTGGCGCAGCGACAGCAGCAGAACCCGTCTTCTTCTTGTTGTTCTCCACTATGTCCTGCCTGCCGCTGCCGCTGTGACCCCTTGTGTTGCTCCGTGAGGGCAGAAAAGTGAAGAGAAAAGCACCCAAAGTGGCCGAGGTCACGCTGTGGGTGTTGACACAGGCTCGGCAAAGGTGGGTGAGTTATCCGCACACAACATAGGGAACACGTTATTATGCCAATGCGTTACATTGCGTTAGGTTGTCTCCAGCTGTAGATGATCCGCTGAACATCTGCGGTTAACATCTTATGCGGTGTGCTTATAACTCTCTTGCCTCTAGTTCATTAGGTCATGATAACAAAACTGAAGTGTAAAACATTACTCGCTTCGTGCAGTCTGTGTAGTCCACGCCCTGGACCCCCTCCAAGGAGGGTCCCTGACCTTTGCCGGGCCCGCGTCACGCCACGCCAACGGTGAGGCCGCCTATCCTGAACAAACATACAAACGTTGTTCTTTAAAGACTGAGGGCGCCGGAATTGGCTTGCTGTAGAACATACTGTCGATCTCCACTGTCTACACGTTATATAAAGCGACATTGGTTCCAATGCAAAGCTAATCTTGTCGTGAAGTTAAAGTAAAAATAAAGAATAAAACAGTATTTTTGAGGCCAGAGAGATGCGAGGCCTTAGAAAAAATATTTCCACGATGAATCAACGGTGGTGTTTTATACACAATACAGATACATCAAGCGAAGGTCTTTGATGTCCACGATGGGTTTTCGACCAGACCTCGACAAAGCTTCCCGCCTACCTTTTGGCAGTTGGCCATGGCGATTGGACCGCAGAGGTTACTCGCGTAGACGCGGTAGGGGTCGCTCACCTGTTCACGTTTCAACTATGAGACGCGTGTGATCCAGGATGATCTTGGCGTTTAGGGGATGCGGAGGTTGTGTGTCTCTAATGCCAAAACTTCCTAGGAAGTAAACAACAACTTGAGCCTGCTAGCAAACAAGAAGTAGCAAAACAAAAGGAAAATTTAGTCAGTGACAAGAACGTCCTTCTCCAAGATGGATTCGTCGCTCCTCAGAGAGCGCGAGGAGTTCAAGCGCAAGGCGATGGCGCTGCCAGCCGTCGAGGCGAGGAGCAGCGCCAAGAAGCAAGCGTTACAGCCGAGCTCCAAGAAGCCAGCGGCGCAGCCGAGTGCCAAGGAGCGCCTCGACTACGCCAACTTGAAGCATCTCTCATCGTCTGGTGGAGGATCTTCTCAGTTCCGCTTCGGCGTACTGGCGCGCATCGTGCGCCACATGCGCCAAAGACACATGGAAGGAGAGGACCAGGCGCTCACGCTTGAGGAAATTCTCGACGAAACAAAACAACTGGACGTGGGCGCCAAGACCAAGGCCTGGCTGACCAACGAGGCGTTAAAGAGCAACCCCAGAATTTCGACGGATGGAGCAACTTACCTGTACAGGTGATTCTGTCGTACTTTGCTCGCAGCAAAGAAAGAGGCAATGATACCGGTAAAGAGAAGGTAGATTGTGACTGCGACTGTCCTAGCGACTGGACTTTCTAGGCTGGTGCACACTCTGAAGCACTTCAAGCTACCATTCTGCTTTCATCATGACGAGATTTTTCTCTGCAGAGCTCCATACAACATCCCGAACAAGAAGGGACTTCTGCGGCTGTTAAGGACTCATGATCTGAAAGGTTGGGGCGGGATCCTCTTGGACGACATCCAGGAGTCACTGCCCAAGTCGGAGAAGGTCATCCGGGTGCTCACCGAGGAGGACAAGATCGTCGTGATCTCCAGAGGCGCCGACAAGAAAAAAGTTGTCTTTTACAAAGACCATGAAGACGACTTCGAAATAGATGAGGAGTTCCAGAAGCTCTGGCGCTCAGTCCCTGTCGACGGTGTCGATGAGAGGAAAATTGATGAGTACCTGGATAAGCAAGGCATCAAGAGCATGCAGGATCAGGTGAGGTCTGATAGTGTGAATCGTGTGAAACTGGATAATTTCTCACGTTTCTCACTTCAATCGCAAACCAAAAGAACCTCTTCATGCCAACAGCTTTTTTTTTGCAGGGTCCTCGCAAGATTGTCAAGAAACCTGTGCGCCGAAAGCCCGCACGCCGGAAGCCAACTGTCCCCAAGGACAACGAGCATCTCAAAGATGTCCTCGAGGACTATGAGGGAGGACTCACGGCGGATAAGGGCAAAAAATGATGGAATCCAACATCATATTTATATATTTACCACGTTGAGAAAGATCATCGAAGTTAGAAGCATCGTGATACATCCTCTTCCTCATTCCTGAACCAGTCGTAGTTCAGTCAAAGGATTCAAAACAACCTTACGAGAAAGCAGGGTAGTTTGCTCGAAGGGCCTGAATGAGGCCTTACATAAATTTTCTTAGCCGTGTTTAGTAGGAAATGGCTTTGCTTTAACCATGAGGACTTGTCATGAAGACTGACTCAAGTGTAAGCAGCCCATTTTGCAAGGCTTTGTTCCTTCTCGCCCAGGTTGGTCAGTTGGTTGTGACACCTTTCATATTTAACGTGGAAAAGACCGTTGACACGAGGACAACAATATCAATCACTGGTGACTACAACTGCTGGTATTGAAAAGACACTCCACACTATCATCCTGGCTTGCATGGCCAGTGTTGGAAAAGTACCAGCAATGCTGATACTTAAGGAAGAAACTGCCCAGGGAGTTTTATTTGTTGCCACAAGAGGGGCTGGAAGGATCACCCAGGTGTGGCTACTTGGTTTGAGAAGACTTGGGTCAGACAATCTGGTTGCCTTCTGAAAAAAGAGTCACTGCTGGTGATACTTTGTTCAGAGATCACTCGACAATAAGGACACAGAAGGTGTATGCTAAAATAGCATGAGAGAACAGTGGAGTGCACCTAACTGTATACACATGGGAAGGGGAAAAGTTGCATGTTCAGTTATATTTCCTCTCAAAGCCTGTCTGCACTGAAAGAATGATTCTTTCTACTCGGAGGTCTGGATTGGTTGAGTGAAATGATCTTGGATAATGTGACTGTGAAAATGTATTGAGGTGTACACGATACAATATTGACCTGAGTGAGCTATGCGAGCTGTGTGCGCTCTGTGCATGTGAATTGTCAGCATTGAGCTCACAGGAGCTCATGAACCCATGAGTCTTGATTTGGGGTACAAGTTAAGAGGAAGACCAATACTGAGAGGAGCAGAGACATGGAAAATAGCTGTGGTCTGTCCAGGAGAGTGCACAAAACAGCTCTTCTTTCAGCCTAATGTTGTTCATTTCTTCAAAAATATCAAGGGAACACTCTGCAAGATCAAAAATATCACCCTGACCTGCCAAGCGAGGATTGGCGGTTGTGGGCATGACTGCCAATGGCTGCTCTGCTCCCCAAGACACCTCAGGCTTCCTGCATGTTTTTGGCAGGATGGATGGGCACTGAGCATTACCCATTGCAGCTGGCCTCGTTGGAGGGTTAATGGACCTTTATTCTCTTGGACCTGTGGAAATGCCCCGAACTACTGGTACATGGCTCAAGATGTGTCGACCTCCTTAGCCTTTACTTTCACTGTTCTGAGGTGAGAAGTGTTGGTCTCCTCCTCATATGGTCCCAGCAAATCTTTGGAAGAAGCAGTGCTGCGTCTGCTTCAACCATTCCTCACAGACATGCTGGAGCTCTCATTCCCTTCTGTACAGTACTCCTTGACTCACCCCGCTCCATTCTAATTCTCCATTCATTCGCCTACTGCTACATTCACAGCACCTCGCACTATATCGCATTCCTCTATCGTGGCATCTTCTGCCACAGTTCGTTCTGCATCGGCGGCACCTCCTACACCCACCCAATGTTCTGAGAGGCCCTCGTCTGGCCCAAAATATACGGTAGGATCTCCTACCAGGCCATTGGTCCACCATGGAGAGGAGGACCCAGACATTTTGGATGTGAACCTCCAGGAGGAAGAACAGCTGGATTGAGACCCAGAGAAGCATGAGGGCGAACCAGCTGCTATGTGTCCCCACGGAATGACTACTGCCTAAAAGGGCCGATCCAGGCCAGCCCGCAGTTCTGGGGTTGATTGCAGCACTCCAAGTGGTCAGAGGGATAACGCAGAGAGGCCCCAGCCAGAGAGGGTGGAAAAGGTGCAACTTCAAGGACCCACGATGTCGCATAGGATGGAGTGCGTAGCAGCCTCCACTCCTTGTTCATATCCAGGGAGCAGCTGGCAAATGCCGGCCGACAGAGAACAGCAACAGCAGTAAAATAAAGCGTCGTGCACCAGTAGGAGGACTGCATTGCCTATGTTTGTCCTGCCAGGAGTACGGTGATAGGCCGAGGAACAAGAAGGAGACGTGTCACACCAGCGAAACTGCGTCATGGGCCGTAACCGCAATGATAGCTCCAGCGGCAACCACGGGGGCGGCTCCTACCAACCTCCGATCGAGCAGTACAGGAAACGAATTGGCAGGCAGGACAGTCACAAGGAGCGGAGGCATCTCAAGCAGGTCCAGCACTCTCAGGAGGCCAAGAGCATGGCCCCGAAGATCTATCAGCAGGCGGTAATAGTGCACCGTGGTTATGAATGATCGCAACTTGATGTACGCACAGTGCAGCTGCGTCTTCTTTCAGGTTCTGATCGTCCTCGCCGTGTTCGCCCTGGTCTTGGCTGTGTACGGGTTGTTGCTTTACTCCATAGGAAAGTAGCAGAGTGTGTTGATACGAGTAAGCACGTTTGTTATTGCTACTCACTTGCATTTACAAACACCTCACAAATGTACGATAGATTACGTCTGTATGGTTTGTATTACCTTTCCTGTCACTTTTTGTACAACAGAACGTCGTCACACAGGACATAGGTTGATCATTCATATGTCACTAGTTATGTAGTGGTGCGCCCACGTGTGTCACGTATAGTGACCTGCTTTGAGAGGTCCTCAATTATAGGTTATATAATGTGTTATTAGTGTAGCTAATAGTCACGGTCGTGCTCTGCCGGATCCTGAGATCGAGGTTCAGTCGGCGATTGCCTTGGAGCTCTTACTGATGGAGGCACTGGCGAGCAGACGTCGTCTAGTGTCTCATCTTCACAAGGGGTATTCCTATCACTGGCTTCTGCAGTCGCGAAGCATTGGCTTGCTCCAGACCCTTCAGGATAGCAGCACTGTGGATTTGCAAAAGCCATCGCTGAAAGTAAAGGGGGGAAAGAAGTGGCGGAGGTCTCACATCTATCACTTGGCTTCGTGCTCTACGGATGACACTTCCCTTCTTTTTTTTTTAAGAATCCCTTAATATTTCGCCAAACTTAGGGCGTCGAAAACATTCATTGCTGCTCAAACAGATACATCGCAGACTCAGACGTCAACAACTCCGAGATGAAGACCCTCTTGGACGTGACGGAAGACGAGATCGCCATCATTTCTGCCGGGATATCGCTGTGGACCTCGGTGATGAACCTCACGCTCATGTGCTTGGCTGGAAATTTCAACTTTGTCCGAGAATTCAGACAGCCTGCGACGGTGCTACCTCTCGTCTTAAACGCTCTCAGCTCTCTGCTTTTGCTCACTAGCAGTCTGGTCCTGTCAGTCCGCTCTCGCCACGTCAAGGTGACCAAGGTCTGGAACGGCCTCGTCTTCGCGTCTTTGCTGATACACACACTGTCTGTCGTGGCCATAGTCATCCTCGACTCAGCGCTTATTTCACCCTTAGACGATCCCACTTCGGACGACGGGATGAAGAGTGTTGTCAATGGGATGATGAATGCCGTCAGCTTGATCAGCATAATCTACAACTTCACGGCGTACTTCTTCACTTGGTCTGTAATGTTGTACTCAGCATGGGTTTTGAATTACAACAGGAATTCGGCTTGATTCTCACTGCTCAGGGAATTCCAATCTTTGTCACCTGTGAGGCACTTGCTAAAAACATCCCACGTTGCTCGGGCAATGACTGACGACGCGGGTTGCGAGGCTGCGAGGTCGTCGCACTTTAAGCAATCTACGGCCATATCAGGTCGGAAACTGAGCTGTCATTGCCTGGGCTCTGAGGTCATTTTGAGGCCTCAGTGACATTGACTCTTTTCCCTTAAGTTATTAACGTGAGTGAGTTGCTTCTTAGGAGTTCTTTGGTCTTGGCTGCGGACAGACAACTTCGGGATTATTATATAGATGCTGTATATATATTTTTTCCTACCATTTTTGTACAACAGAATTTACTTATCATAGAGCGCATAGGTTGATCATCCATTATGAAACTAGTTATGTAGTCGTGCACCCACGTCAGCTACACATTCGAGTAGTTCATGCAAGTGTCTACGCACTAGGACTTCGTGTTGGATACAGAGCTATTACTTAAACCTGACAAAGGCGGATTCTTCTGCTTATTGGCTTCTCCCGGTTCAGTCGGGCATGTCCAACGCCATGGCCGGCGCCACCAGCTGCTCCTTCTTCTTGCTGCTGCTGGGTGAGATCTCCTCTGAGGAGGGGCACGAAGAAGAAGAGACTGAGGACGACGACACCGATGCTGGCTGCTGCTGTTGATTGTGGAGGTTGTGGTTCGAATACAGACTGTATGAGATGTTTCCAAAGAGCTGGAGGGCCGGGCACACGCTGAATAGAAACTGGACGGGGGGTTTCCGCAAACCAAACCAGTATTGATTTCCTGAAAAAGTTCCGTCACTTTGAGCGTGATCATGAAGGACTCGACCGTCAACCGGGCCAAAAAGGAGGACGTGGAAACCTTCACGCGCTAGTACACACTTACCGCCTCTCGACCCGAATGAGGTAATCGTGAGCGTGAAGAGTGTGAGAAAGAGCGGGGCGAACGTCGAGAAATACGAAATCTTCAGGGCCCCGTCCAGCTTGTTGGCCAGCAGAACCAGAAAGACGAGAAGCGGGATGACCAGAAAAATATAACCTGGATCATTGAAGTTGAGACACTGTGAATCAGCGTGCAACTACAGTAAGAGCAGGAAGACTTGCCTAACGCCGTGTGTGTGGACGACCTCCTCTGCTCGGCATTGGCCTCTGGCATCCGGAGCAAAATCCCGGCGAAGATGACTGTGTAGAGGACCCCGACGAGGGCCACGCAAAGCAGAATCCACGCAGGTACGAATGTTATCTCCCACGGCCAATTGATCAGTCTAAAGCACAATACAGCACAATGATGACAATGAACGTCGGCGTGTCCACTGTGATCTCTGGAGAGCCTCACCTGTCTAATTTGAGAGCCAGGAAGATGAACTGAAGGATATTGACTGCACAGAAGAGTTCGAGCTCGAAGGAGCGATCGTGCCTGACGCTCCAGATGCAGATGGCGATGGAGATTATGCTGATGAAGACCAATGGCACGAAGACCTATAGCGGAATTTATTTAGTCCATTGCGGTATCTAACTGACTTAGCATTGTCGCACGATTGCTCTGGTGTCCAACATGGGCGAGTTCAACACACTTGGACAGCTTGGACACAAGTTGAATATGCTAGCAAGGAAAAGTGGAGCTCACCAGAATCCACAGGTGCCTCCTCGACTGCAAATTGTCGGCCAAGAGCAGCTCGAACATCAGGAGGAGGAGATGCGTCGCCAGACTGATGAGCATGGCCTTGTACTGAACGTATTCGTCGGCGTTCATCCTGCTCTGCGGTCTCCGCCACCACACGACTGATCCGACGACAGCACCCGACACTGCCACTCCCTTCCAGGTCCACAGCGGCGCGAAGACTGCCCACCACGACCAGTCTATGACGCCATCCAGGCGCAGTGCGAAGAGCAGCGAGAATGACAGCAACGAAGAGAACACAACGAACTTGGAGGCGTTGAAGTCCTGGCAGAGTGTGCGCAGGTTGATGTCGGCCTCCGTCGCGGCGCCCGAGCCGCTTCCGCCGCCGCCGCCGCGACGAGGCATCGGGAGCGAGGACACTACTCGGCCGGCAACGTCGTGGCCTTCCCAAGGGCGGCCATCGGAGGGGTCGAGGCAATGACCAACGACGCACTCACTCTTGATTCTGCGGAACTGCAAGGATGAATATGGCCGAGCGCTGGCCTCCTGTTCTTGTTGGGCACACGGCCCAAAACGAGTGATACAGGCGTACGTTATACGCCTGAAACTACGTACTAGTCACTTCTCACTTTTCCCTCGACGCGTTAAAGACCATGGAGGAGAGGACAGAGGAAGGAAAGGGTGACAGACAGGAGCAGCTGAATAGCGGAGCAGACAACGACCCAGAGCAGGCTGTTTTGCTTCCTCTTGCCAGCCCAACTTGGCTGCCTCCTCCTCCTTACCGTCGGACTGCTGAGACCGCGGGTAAATATAAACACTCGCCGACGAAGCCGCCAGCCAGCTGCGGGGCTCCAGCAGCTTCAGCTCCTCCTTCTAAGCAGCCAACGAGGGAGGCAACAGCGGAGCCGGAGAACGACTGCAACAACTGGACGTGGCACCGACCCAAACGTTTGCCATGGAGGACGTCAAGCCCGCGGACATCAGAACCGCCTTGACCGACGGCGGTAGCGACGACGACGATGAGACCCCTGCGAAACGTCGCCGCCCCGATCCAGCCGCGCAATCTGCACTCTCGACGCAGTGTCCCTACCTGGATACCATCGACCGGCACGTCCTGGACTTCGACTTCGAGAAGCTGTGCTCGGTCAGCCTATCTCGAATCAACGTGTACGCGTGCCTAGTGTGCGGCAAATACTTCCAGGGGCGAGGTCACAACACTCACGCCTACACGCACAGCGTCAGTGACGGACACCGCGTCTTCCTCAACTTGGAGACGAAGCGCTTCTACTGCCTGCCCGACAACTACGAAATCATCGATCCCTCCCTTTCCGACATCATCTACGTGCTGAATCCCACCTTCACCTCAGAGCTGATATCTCGATTGGAAAAGACTGGGAAAGAGGTTAGAGCCTACTGCGGCACCATGTATCTCGCCGGGATAGTTGGACTGAATAACATCAAAGCCAATGACTACTGCAACGTAGTGCTGCAGGCTCTCTCCCACGTCACTCCCATTCGCAACTACTTTCTGGACGAGGTCAACTATCGCGGCGTCCGGCGGCCGCCTGGTGACGTCGGCTTCGTACTTGTGCAGCGCTTCGGCGAGCTCATACGGAAGCTATGGAACCCCCGCAACTTCAAGGCTCACGTCAGCCCGCATGAAATGCTGCAGGCGGTGGTCCTCTGCTCCAAAAAGCGCTTTCAGATCACCGAGCAAGGTGATGCCGTCGGATTCCTCTCCTGGCTCCTCAACGCCTTGCACCTGTCGCTCGGGGGTACCAAGAAGGCCTCCTCCTCTATCATCTACCGCACGTTTCGGGGCGAGATGCGCATCCACACGAAGAAGATTCTACCCACCGACGTCGGGTCCGAAAAGAGAGAAGAGATGCTGGCCAGTGGGGAGTATGAATGGCGGACCACGGAGTCGCCGTTTCTCTACCTCACGACCGAGTTGCCGCCCCCACCCCTCTTCAAGGACGAGCACCACGAGAACATCATTCCACAGGTAAGCGTTGGTCAAGAACTGCTTCACTCACTTATGAACTCCAAGACAAAAGCCATTCTGTACTGTTTTAGGTCAGTCTGTTCAACATACTATCCAAGTTCAACGGTGAGACAGAGAAGGAGTACAAGACGTACAAGGATAACTTCCTGAAGCGCTTCGAGATTACAAGGTTGCCCCCGTATATCATCCTCTACATAAAGCGATTCACCAAGAACACGTTCTACGTGGAGAAGAATCCTACCATCGTCAACTTCCCCATCAAGTCCATTGAGTTTGGCGATTTGCTTGCCCCAGAGCTAAGGGACAAATATCCAAACGGCTACGCATCCTATGATCTCATGGCGAACATCGTGCACGACGGACTCCCCGACAAAGGCGCCTACAAAGTTCACATCCTGCACGAAGGCTCAGGAAAATGGTTCGAGATGCAAGATCTGCACATCGACAAGATCTTGCCAGAGATCCTGCCGCTGTCCGAGGCCTACGTGCAGATCTACAAGAGGGTGGAGGATCCCCCGGCTGCTTGATCGCCATTATGTCGACTTACAAGAACTATGACATAAAAGAATCCGACACACATTCGACAAATTCATAATCATCATCGCCAGTACCGAGACGCAGGCTGATACATTTATTGTTCTTGTAATAACTCATCTAATTCCTTCATCACATCAATTGACGAATTCGCTGCCTCATCGACCTCGGGGTGATCCTTAAGAAACTTTTCCACCTCGTTCATGTTGCCCTTTGGTCCGACAGCACCATCGGCAACTTCCTGGAGATTTTGCTCCTCCTTTGCATCTGTCTCCTTGCCTGGCCTCTTTTTTGTCTTCTTTCGACTTTTCGTACTCCGGAGATCCTCGGTCTTGTCTTTGACACCAAGCCGAGACGACATCTCCGACTTGGTCAGAGCGAAGGACTTCTCCCTCTCAGACGCGATCTGACTGGCCAGGGAGGACTTTTCTTCCTCGGTTTCTTTTGTCGTGCCCTCGTCGACGTCGGGTGAGGAAAGGCGGGTGATTATCCGCTTCTGCCACCCGTCGGCATCCTTTTTCGACTTCTTCTCTTTCTTTGCCTTCTTAGGCTTCTTCTCCTTTTTAGCCTTCTTGGACTTCTTCGGTTTCTTTGTTTCTCCAGCATCTTCCTCTTCTTCCTTCGCGTCCTCGCCATTGGATTTCCGCTTGATGGCCAATCTCTTCCTAAGGTCAAGAGTTCCAATAGCTTTTGCTCGAAGAGCGGCTTCCTCGGAGTCTATTTCCTCCTCATCTTCTTTGTCGGAGCATTCGAAGATTTCTATTCTATCTTTATCGTCTAATCCACCCAGACGATCCTTGACCGATCCTTTCGTCTTTTGAGGACCCAGCCGGTCCTTTGCAGAGGGCTTCGCTACTATCGTCGCCCGTCCCAAGAGGTCGGGAATCTTGTTCTTGTTCACGATAATGCGGTTATTCACGGGCAGCACCTTTTCTTCCAGGATGACTCGAGTGGAGTCCTCTTCTGGCCGCTTAGGCATGGAGTGGATGAACGTGCAGTGTGGTTTCCTGCAACCGCCGGGTTGCATCTCGAAGAAGCAGGGCTTGGAAGCGCGACTCACGTCGAGGTGTCTGGAACGAAGACGAGGGAGCAAAACTTAAAGACTGGTTCAACCTAGTTGGCGATTTCAAGCCCAAGTACCTGAAGGGACAGTGAGGTCTGGTACAACTGCCCTTCATCCAGAAGGCGCAGACAACATCGCTCTGGAGCGCTGCCGGCTCGTGCCGAAATGAGCAAGCGGAACCCTTGGTGCAAGACGAGTAGTAGTAGAAGTAACAGTCCTCGTTGGAGGAAGACATGACTTTGGAGGACTTGGTGACGTCGACAGAAACGTTGGGTTTGAAACTGAAAGTATTTTTCTTGCCTCTCTCGGAGCAAAGTTTGTTTTGTGGAGCTGGGAGTGAGAGCAGTGCTGCCATTTCATACACGTTTCGGTGCCAAGTAAATGCCAAATAGACATTAAATGGCACAATTTGCCAAGTACAAAATGTATGTGATGTCACTTATGCTGAAGGTGAGCATTCGTCACTGAGAAACTCTGAGCAAATCACTGTTAAGATGGGCAAAAGTCAGTATTAGATTCATATTGCAGTTGTTCACAAGCCACCATACTTTTATCACAGGTAAAACACTGCTGAGAGAACTTTACTCTAGTTTTTTACGCTTATCTACGCATAAGTTACGCGATTTTTCATGCGCCGTCGCACTTTGAGTGCTCAAGCTCATATGGATTGGTCATGATCTTGTCTTCGGGCCCCTGAGGCGAGAGTCTGGCTGACCACTCTCACACTAAAATTGAAAAAAAGGCAACGTTTGAGTACAAAATACTCACTTCATTGCTGACTGCACTTCTTTATGGGACACATTGTACTTTTAAATGTTGTACAGCTTCTTCAAAGTTCGATATCAGAGTAGCTGAAATCAAATGAACATTTCTGCTCCTCATAGCTGTGACTGCAACGTGGTTATCAGATCGTGTTAGTTTATGAGTTATGCTCAGACTCCAATAGTGATGAGAGGACCTTTCTAAGGTCTGAGTCGGGAGCTGCAGTGCCAAATGGATGCCCAAATTCTTCGCCGTTGCCACCAAATGGTCGCCAAGTTGCCAAATTGATGACTTTGGCATCCTAAATGCCAAATGTTCGATCGCTCCAGCCTGTTAGCGTCCGCACAACGCCGCGAAAACATTGTCAGCAGCCTCCATATTAGTTGTCATACAGAATAACGAGTCGTGAATCCCTCAGCATCATCTCACTGTGACTGCAGCAACGCATGAAGAGCTTTGTGATCGGTGAGTGTTTATTTACTGAGTGTCTTCTTAAGCACGTAAACTTACAGAACTTTTAAGTGTGAATCTTAAGTGTACTTAAAGATTACCGGCACTGGCACTTGATGGCACTATCACAATTAACGTTTACTCCGTACTTGTGCAGTAACAGAAATGATAGAGTAACAAAAATATAATAAATGAACTATTTGCCGTTTTGAGATTCTTGGCCGGCCGCGTCAGAAGCTTTTTCCTTAGATCTATGGATGAGACTCTAGCGTTTCTCAGAATCGATTGTAGTTTGAGTTCCCTTGCGCCCTTCGCACTCGATAGTACTTGAAGCCAACGAAGCCGATGGCCACAACGACCACCGTGAGGATGATCCCGCCAAAGAAGCTCCAGCCGTCGAAGCCCCTGCCGGAAGAGGGCGGAGTCACCGGAGGTTCGGTCACAGAGGTCGGTGCAGACGAAACAGAACTAGTCGTGGAGGTCGTCGTCGTAGTAGAAGATGCAGTCTGCTTGGAGGTTGTTGGGGTGGTGGGGGAAGTCGAGGAGTAGCTGGACACCTCTGTGCTGCTGGTGGAGGTATTAGTGCCATTCGTGCTTCCCGGGCTACTCATGGTGGTGTCGCTGCTGCTGTTGCTGCTGGTAGGGCTAACGCTGGTGCTGGAGCTGTTGCTAGTGGTGGCGTTACTCTCGATAGTATTGTTGTCGCTGTCCATTGGGCTGTCAGTCGATGAAACGATGGCATCATTGGAGGTTACATCGCTTGTGCCTGGACTGTCTTCCACAGAATCATTGTTGGCGACATTGTCAACGTTTCCCTCCTCCTGGACGGCAGGAGGATCTGGATTCGAGTCGTTGGAGTCCATCGGGTGGCTCCGAACGGCCCCTCCCACCAGCAGGAGTGACAAGAGGATGAGCTGGAGAAAAGTGCACGACTTCATGTTGACAACGGCGAGGAGATTCGACCCTCCAAAGCAACGAATGAGTCTGACGTCGTACCACAGCGCGACAACGACGTACACGGGGCTTCGTCAGCGAATTAGGGATGGGAGGGGTTGAGCCCGGCCCGCAAATCCCGCGGTCAGGACGGGCTCGCTAAGACCTACACCAAAATCGACAGAACCGGAGAGCGGAACACAAGCTGTCCGTCCGTATTTGCGTACCGGAGAAAAGGTCTATAAGGAAGAATTTGATGTGTGAGGCATGGGTTAAAACAGTTTTAATGTGACTCACTTTAAACTGTACTTGTACAAAGCAACGCATAATGGACCCGTATTTTAGGGTATCTTAGATTAGGATAACCCAAGCTAAAGTCATTAAACTCATTAACCTTTTTACAGATTCGTATATTCTTTAGTTTTGGAGTTGAACCCGCGGGTTGAAACTGTAGGCTGACCCACCTCGGCCCGGCCCGAGAAACCAGCCTTTGGCCATCTCTATCGTCTGTCGACTGCGAACGTGAGAGAGTGAGAAGCAGAGTTACCACACATGAGACATCGTCTTTTGACAAGGGACCGAAAACATCGACTAATTATTAGCAGAGCAGAAAGCAAAACTAAGTTTACACATTTGATGCTTGAAAGTCACCTTAGTCATTTCTTTATTTGTGAGAAGGACAACTTTGTCCGTGTGACTCTGCGTCATCGGGCGGCCCCAATTATTCAAGCTGGCAACTCTAACAGTGACACTGTCGGCTGGCAAGGCCGCGAAAGAAACCACCATCACCTCCTCCTACCTTTACCTGCTCGGCTGCGGCAGCGCAAGCGTGGTGGTCGTCGCCGCCGTCACCGCCTTCGTGGTCGCCTTGGACACTAGTGATTTTTTCGTTTGCCCGCTGCCAGCGAAGCCCTCAACCGAGACAGAAGTTGCCAGCAGGAAGGAGGCGGAGTCGGTCCCGAAATCGCTGATCGGGTCACGGATCAGCTGACGTTTGTATTGACTTTCTTCGGCGAACTCTAGGCCTCGTTCAACATGTCCTCCGCCAACTCCTCTTCCTCTGGCACTAACGCCCCCGTCGACTCAGAAGTGACTCCCACCGACATAGATCTGAAGAAGGGTCCGGGGTCGGCGCAAGAGCCCAAGAACGTGCAGGAGCTGACCAACTATATCCAGAGCATGCTGCAGCAGATGCAGGACCGCTTCCAGACCATGTCCGACCAGATCATCTCTCGTATCGATGACATGGGCGCCCGGATCGACGACCTGGAGCACAACATCAATGATCTCATGGTGCAGGCGGGACAGGGCGAGCACGCCCAACAGCAGAGCGCATCCACAGGAGAGAAATGATGAACCGAACCATTGACAGTATATTCAGTGATTATTTGCATTCTTTATGACCAAATAGCAAGAGACTTCATTAATAATCTTTGCGCATCATGGTGCTAGTATGGAGTCTCCACCTTGATCTTCTCAGTGATGTCGCTCACGAGACAGAATTTTCACACATTTTTGTTTTTAAAACCTTGATTATTCTTTCAGTATTTTACTTTTGTTCGCATATCATTCCTTCCGCATTTTGTTTAGGTATTTATATGTTATCCTCTTCGAATTTTACCCTTTATTCCAGTCTTGCTAGAAAAAACTCCCCGGAGAACACCAGAATCTGCATGCATTCGGGGACGGGCTTGCGACCTAGCGCCACCCCGACGTTATCCGCAACCACTCCCACTAAGCCCACCTGATTCTTCTCCGTCAACCCTCCGTATCTGTCGATGGCCGACAAGAATCCGGACGCTTCTATTTTATATGGAAGCGGTTGGGGCCTCGTGACAAGTTTAGGCCCAGTGCTGATCGACGTCTGCTTGGTCAGGAAAGGCGATGCAAACGCCGCTTCGGGCCTGGAAACCCAAGCCCAAACTTCCAAGTCTTGTTGACTGTGTCCTCCACCACCACCTCGTCATGGCCCTCGCCCGCGACAATTATTGTACCGCATTCGTGCAAACCTCCGATCCCGGCTTATAGAAGTGCTTGGTTTGGGCAGAGGGCCAGGACCTGCCTCATGAGCACATACTGTGGAAACGGGCCACGAGATGTTGGCTTCAAAAGAGCAATTGGGTGACCGCCGGCCTTTGAGATCCCTGTGACGCTCCTTTGCGTGTCGATCAAGTTGGCCGCGGGCCCATTGACCTTCAATAGAGTCCTGTCAGTTGCACTGCAGCGGTCGCTTCTGGATTTTAGCTGCCACTTGGGGAATGTCAACAAGAACAACGAAGCACAACAGAATGCAATTGTCAGTCAGCGAAAGTCTCTCGCTGTCGCCCGTCATGGCCATTATCATTATGATGATTGTCATCGTCATGACCATTGTCATCATCCCAACTGCCATCATCTTTCTGTCGAGCGGAGCATCTCCAAAGAACATACAATGCTCATCTTTCAACGATGCTGCTCCTCCTCGTCGAAGGACATTATGGAGACATGTCCATGTGCCACACGCCCAAGATGAAGAACAATTTAACCTAGTTTATGGGCTGAGTTGCCAGCTGTGTGGTTTCCACCCCCAAAATGCTTCGCTAGCCTGCATTGGCCCTAGTGTCACTCTTGTAATGATAGAGGTCTATAGGTCCTTGAGAGGGTTAGCTTCGAACGTTGCTCCCACGGACATGACTACCTTCAGGAAGGCGAGCCTCTCCTCCGCGGTCTTTTCCCGGAGGCCCAGGTACCTGACTATTGGCGAAAAGTCTTCATCGCCTGGGAGACGCATAAATTCCACGTGAAACGCTGACAGTCCGACCTCGTGAACGTCGCCAAAGAACCTCTCAAATCCATCGCCTCATCCAGCTTGATAAGGTGTCGTCCCCTTCGTTAGTAGTGACGTCCATGAAGCGAACCAAGTCTGTCCACTTGGCCATGACCTTTTTTTCTTCCGTTGAAGTGGGCAGCTCCTCTTCGCAGACGCCATTTGGTGGACTCTAACCTTCCAGAGGCTCGCACATCGACTATCCTCTTTCGCCTAGGGCCGTGCTAGGTTTCGGGCCTGGCCCGAAAGCCCGACGCTCAGCCCGAGGCTCAGCCCGAAGCGGCCCGTGGTCCGAAGCTCGAAGCTCGAAGGAAATGCAGTATGGAAGTTCGGACCCAAGGGATTAGCATATATAACACATGCTGCACTAGTGCTGCTGATGCTTGCCCATGATGCCTGTCACCAATTTTTTGAAAATAACCATTATATTTATTAAAGATCCATTGACCGCAATGATCATAAGTATACTTGGCCACTGAGGGCACAGATAAACCAAGTACCAGTGGTATGATGATGTCAGAGGATTGGGATGACCTGAGTCCCGACTTACGGGCCTGACGCCCACGGCCCGATTCAAGTCGGACTGGCCCAAGGTCACATTCAGCGACTTTCGACCACCGGTGAGCTAGATGTCGCCAGGACAAAGAGGACTTTCCGGTTTCGACCGTTGGACAATTTCGATGCGCAGCCATCATCAAATTGAGCCTAGAGATGTACCAAGTAGGATCAAGTCCACTTTTTTCGAGTACGAGTTGAGTACGAGTCGAGTCGAGTCTCTTGAATATATTTGACAAAGCACCTTCAGGATCGACTTCAGCACAAGTAGCATTCTAACATCCTCATCTTTCAGTCTGGACTGCTTTTTTGTAACAACAGTCAAGTGTCACATAATGACCTAGACTCAAAAAAGTCATGGTCAAGGCCGCTGACTTGCAAGTCTGCGGAGTATGAGTCGAGTACGGGTATATCAGGTACGAATCTGGGACTCGATTCATCCCTTCCAGACTCGCGAGTCTTTCGAGTACGAGTATATAGAGTACAAGTCCAGACTCGATCCATCCCTACCAAATGACGCCGAAGAGAAGTTCGGCTTTCTTTGCCAACTTGAGTGCCGAGACCAAGCATACGTTGTCGAACCGGAACTTCGGGTATCGCCGACCTCCGCCTCGAGGAAGCTATCGGTGTCGAAGGCCACGTCCAGAAGGCTCACGTCGCGAAGGTACACATCGCAAAGGTGTCGAAGGCTTAGAATGCTAGTTGCGCTGAAGTTGATCCTAAAGATGCTTTGTTGAATATATTCAAGAGGCGACAGTACTGATGCAGCTTCATGAATTCAGTAGAGTCCATGCATCTTCAAACTCGACTTGTCCTCAAGACACTGTACTCATACCAGACTCGTACTCGAAACTCCACAGTCCCACTCGACTCTTATCAGACTCATACTCAATGTACCAGACTCGTAGTCGACTCGTACTCGAAAAAAGTGGACTCGGTCCACCCCTACATTTGGGAGGAGTGGGAAGCTCTGACAGAGCACATGAAATGGGCTCGGGACGTCCAGCTTGAACACCCCGATGTCGAAAAAGTTGGGGGGAGGCGAGGACTGTTGTTACTTATGGGACGCCAACGACTTCGGACGAGCTTTAACGTTGTGAAAGTGCCTGTGCTGGTGCTCAGATCTGCTGATAGCGGACCCGGTGACCGCGAGAGATGTCCATGGCTTAGTCCTCCGAGACGGGTGCCTTCGCGACGCGTGCTACAGCTTCCTTGGGTAGAAGTAGAGAAAGACGCTGGCGTAGACCGCCAGCTCGGTCCGAGCACTTAAAGTCGCACTTCCGATCGTGTCGGAGTCCGGTAAGCAACAACAACACGTTTTCCCCATCCCAGGACCCCATCGTTCGCTACATACGCCGCCAGATCATCCGGACCAGGCGATGTGGCCGGTCAAAGCCCAAGTCGGATCCGATATAGGAGAAAGAGCACCCGCTTGGTGTCCAGGGCTCCTCGACGGCCCAGGCATTTGTTGTCGAAGAACATTTCCGTTGTTTTTTCTTCGGCCACTGCTTCAATTGCCTTCCTCTTGTTGAACTAGGTGACGTTGCCGCACTTGTTCACCTCCACCAGGTCCACCTCCCCATCCTGACGCAGTAACGTGACGCCTGTGTGATAGTACAACTTGAGGTGAGGAAGGAAACGGAGGATCTCCGGCCACATGGTCCTTTGGAAGGCGATCTTTCCCAACCCGATGACTCGCTTGACAAGATCTGGATACGTCTCGAACCGACGTGACGTCCATGGAAGAAAATGGGATTCATGTCATGGGAGTCTCATTTGATTTGGGAAATCCAACACTGGTCAAGGGGCTAGAACTAAGTCCCACCCAGTCTTCCTTCCACAATCCTGCAGACGAAACAAGAAAAGGATGTTTTTCCTGATGCGCCACATTTGTTAAAACCAGTAAGAAACCACATCATTGATGATGGTCTGCACTTCCAACTTGACGGAGAAGATGTGAAACTGGAAAAGGAAGACTTCGGACAGGTTCTAGCTGCTGATAACGGAGAGCTCAGAATTACGAAAGGAAAATTGCTAAGAGACCACCTTGACTGCAAAGGCTCAACACGGCAATGGGTGTTTCTCGCCACGCAGCTCTTGTCGCAAACAACAGCCAAGGCCATGACATTTCTCTTTGGGCAGTCAAAAGCCAAAAAAGCCCAAATTATACAGACTTTGAATAATTGGTTTGATGTGATGAATGCCAGTTGCATGTTAAGCCCCAAAAAACTGGCATGTGGATATGGCATTCACCTTGAAGTGCAAGAACATGTTTTGGATAAGATGGAGAAACTATTTAAATCACCAGTCACTTGCAGAAGAATGACACGCCTGCCATTTGAAAATGGAATATTATTGTCATCAAAGTCAACAAAATCATTATTTGCTTACCATAAGGATATGTACAGTTCCTTTTCCTTCCTTCTGACTTCCCACTTGAATCAAGATCTCTTGGGAAACAAGTTTTCCAGGATCAGAGGAATTGGAGGAGACAATAAACATCCTGGTTGTGTTGATGTGATCAACAGAATCCATAGTCTCACCTTTGGGTGGAATCCAGATGTCTTTGTTCAAAAATGCCCTGTTCAACTGATGCCTGACCATCAACGACAGTTTTTCCCTGCGGAAATCATTCAGGTCATTGACTCATCAGATGTGCTGCCTGTCTCAGAGGATGAATCTGGCCTTCCCGTACGTGAGATCATAATTGACCCAAATAAAGATGCTGCCCGCAAAAACTGCAATGACGAAGGTGCCACCAACGAATACTCTGACTCAAGTGACGAAGATGCTGCCAATGAAAACTGCGAGTTATATGACAGAGATGCCACTTCAATTCAAATGATCCTGGAAATGAACGTTTGAGAAACTCTGGCCTTGAATGTTAGTCAGAATCTCAGAAATCTTCTGACTGGGACTGTTGCTTCCAAGGCCTGACATATGTTGCGAGATTTATAGCATATAAGCTTCAATCAAAATATCCAGACTTGGGATCAAAAACTGACTCCTTTCCACACTTTTACCAGGGCAACTTTCCCTGGATATTTCATTTGTCGACCACATCACCCTCACTAATCTAACCTATCGAGTTCTAGCCCCATGAAATGCCCCATAAGATAGCCCAAGGTATGTACTCTTCAGTAGTGTATCATTTGTTCATGGGGCACACACTTGGTATTTATCTCTATTTCAACTAAGCATGAAGGGCTCTTTGGAAAGCAGAGAATCATGAGATTTTGACGGTGCGGTTGGCTTTGAAATTAACAATAACTCTGACAATTGTTGCTAACAGTCTTCTGACAAATTTTGCTGATAGATCTGGTCCAGATAAATTGATCACTTCTTGAGAACCTCAACCTGGAGGCTGCCAAGGTCAACGCCACACAGTCTGAAGTCGCTTCTCAAAGTCTCCCATTGCATCTTGCAGATGCTGTACCGGAATGGTTGAAAACTCCCCACTGATCCTGGTCTTGGGTTCATCAATGTCATTGACTTCAGTTGGTTACACTTGGTCTCTACGAAATACTTCAAGTTGGCCGTGACTCCCCGAGCGAGACAATCTGAAACTCACAGTAGTGTTAGTTCTTATAGCAAATTTTAAAATGTGAGTACGGCCACTGGGCTCAAGCCGAAGGTGAGGACTTCGACTCAAATTTTTTTTGACTTTGACTTTTTTTAGTAAACCCTCATTCCCACCCTCCCTGCTGTTCATGGGAATCCTTGACTGCCATTTGGTGTTAGTTTTAAGAGAAATGTTTTTTCCTGTATTCTTTTGGAATATCCTTTCTGGACTCCAAGGTGTTGAAGAGTTTTTGTGTCTTTTTTCATGCCCTACAGCCTGTCTTGACACTGTTATGTCTGCCACCAGACTCTCAACATTTTGTGAGTGACAAGGTATGTTGAAAGGTGGAAGTGATTCTTTGGCATTATTGATCAAGTCCTCATTTGAATAAGATGAAAGAAGAGGAGGAGTTATGCAGGACAGGTCAATATTGTTTAAGTCAAGCAAGTTCATATAAGTGGAAGCTACCAGATTGAGTTGTTTTGGGACCTTAAATCAGCAAATTTCTTGAGAGTCTGCACTAGCTGCCCTGTCTCTAGCAGCTACAATTTTCTGTGGAGCAGAAGTTCTTACTGTCTCAGAAGGATCTGTCAGTGCAGCCAGAAGTACATTTTCAGGATGGGTGTAGTAGCTGTTGTTGACAAGTACTGGTTCAACAACTTTCTTCTCTTGTGTGAGGAAGGAGGTGGCGAAGCTGACAAGGTAGTGAAAGTTCTTTGGTCCACAAGTGATATCCCAATTGGTTTTGATTGTAAAGAAGGAGGGAGCATAGACATTAAGAACAAAGCTAGCTAGTCTCCTGAGAACCCAAGATGGTTCTGTTTCATCAGCATACAGCCTCAAAATCCTGTTTGCCATTGTCACCCATCTAGCTTGATACATTGTCCCAGGTTTTTTCCCTGAAGCTCTATGGGAAAACAGCCAGGCCCTCCTTGAATTGCCAATGAGATAGCAGCCAGGCCCCCCTTGAATTGCCAATGAGATAGCAGCCAAGTACCTCTGGTCTGTGCTTAGGCATTTCTTTAAGGCAGTGCTGATAGGCTGAACTTTCCCAGGAAGAGGAGCAAAGTTGAC
>JAAUXU010086612.1_pt1 | contig 48895 bp, 42 predicted proteins | sample 7278151 | NCBI WGS metagenome assembly JAAUXU01 (sample SAMN14350113, study PRJNA611818) | marine sediment metagenome | isolation source: surface marine sediment (1.8m) | place: French Polynesia: Moorea | collected 2018-08
CTACAATGTGAGCTGTAGAGCGCTCTACGGTGGCCACCGCCGCCGCCGCCGCTGTCGCCCTCATACCACCCCAGGATGCAAGATAGCCGCTTGGTCACCTGGTCGGTTTGCATGTAGGACACAGACGAATATATCACCTATCTGGGTGACGTACCAATTCACTCCACAGACTTGGGTGAGGGAATCTTAGTACCACATCAATGTACCTGATTTCTTCTTCTCTGTTTGGTAATCCTACCTTGTCGTCTAAGCATCATTTTGATCGATTCTCCCAATGCGTGATCACAGACCTTTCTTCTCCATCTTGTGCCCTCTGTATTTGTGGAGCCTTGTGGGTCCTAGGTAAATATGTGGACCAAGTTTGAGCGGGTTGTTTTCTTTGTCTCCCAGGCATATGTGCCTAAACGTTCGTCCAGCAAGTGTCCATATGAGAACCTCCCTTGTAGCCCCTTACCAAGATGTCCTGGTTAAGCTTGCCGAAGGTCTTCATGATGTCAATCTCTAAAGTGATTTATTTCTTCATAACCGTTGTCGGCCTTCCCATTCAAAACAAAGTTCTCCACGTCACAAGTTCCATCACTTGGGAGATATCTACGGCTAAATAAGATGGTCGAGAAATGGTGCCTTTGAACTGTTATCCATCCAGTGTTACGATGTCTTGTTTAAGGGCTTCCCTACATGTCTCTATAGGCCGGGTGTGGTTTGTGATTTGGACGCCCTAGGTAAGGCTGTCAAGTCCACGTCCTGTGACTCTGGTGGTTACCCGGACGCTGCAATGATGGACTCGTAGTTGGCCCTGCAGTACTTGGACATTCTCACTCCTTGCGTCTTCGTAGTCCCTTTCTGGGTCAGGGCAGGGCTCCGGTTCCAAGAGATCTAGATATGGGTTTATAGTGGACATATCGCAGTCACACACTTGAATGCCTGAATCAGTCTGCAGCACCACTCCCATCCAGGCCAAGATGACCTTGTTGAAAAGACCGTGATTGTCAAGAGAATGTGGCACAAGCTCAAGCAGAGATAAATGGGTTCGAACATTTACTCATACGTATGTGCAAGCGTTGATGAGAAGTGACCCCCTCCTTCATTCGCTGATTCCGTCCGTGAGTCGTTCGATGCTGTTCGTGTGTCCGACTGGCTACTGACTGACGGACAAACGAACGACAAACAGACCGACGACAAACAGACCGACGACAAACAGACCGACGACAAACAGACCGACGCCTGACTGGGGCCAAGTACTTGGTTTGCAACAGCGGACTCAACCCGCTTCGCTGGGTGGCAGAAGTGGCAATCGCGCATGCTGTGTACCTACTGCGTACTTATTTACAACATATGTATGTATGTAACTGCGTATGTAGTTATTTATAAGATATACCCCGTATATTTTGTGTATTTCCCTTACTTTTTATACGTTATATATATATAATATATATTTCAAGATGTGTTTCAAATGGAAATAAATATATTTGGGGTGTGAAATACATAGAATAGACCTTTTTTTTTGACTTAACTGACTTATCCTGCCCGATAGAGTGAGGTGAGTTTGGTGGGTGGGAAGGGAAAATTGAAAGGAGATGCGTTTTAGTGGAGTTAAAATGCGTGTGGGGCTTGGGGTCTATAGACTGATTGAAAAACACGAGCCTGGCTTGCATGGAGAGTAGAAGCGGTTACTTTTTTCTTTTTCTTTCTTTCTTTTTTTTTTCCTTTTTTCAATGTCTCCATTTTTTCCAACTGTTGCACCATTCACTCCTCTTCAGCCACGTTCAGTTCGGCAAAGTCCTCCGCAGAGTATCTTTCGTGGCCTGAGACAATCGGTCCGGAAAGGCGATGTCGAACGAAACGAGGAGGTCGCCTCTCCTCGATGGGTCCTTGGGGAACGGCAGACCTTTCCCGGGGATTCGCTTCACCGTGTTGGGCTTGATCGTGGCCTCGACGAACTCCAAGGGGACGGAATCACTGGCATTCAACATCGGCACCTCCACCCTGGTGCCACAGAGCGCCTGCAACGAGAACAAAAGAGCAGAGTAGCTATGACAAATGATCGTTGTGTCATACGTGGAGGAGAAGTCAGTTGCGGTACGTGTCTCATAGATCACGCAATTGCTGCTGACCGACTGATGTCACAGTATGTGCAAGATTCCCCCGAACCAACTACTTATGCGATTGCACAGGCAGCCAAAAAAGTCCGCAAGCGTCAGACACAAGGGACGACGAGACTTTTGTCAAGCCTTGCCCCAAAGTACAGCTCGGTAGCATCACCCAACCCAAAATATTTTCTCACCTTGACTCTTGTAGGTATCCCCCCTTCCCCCCATCTAGTGGATTCCCCCTTCTTGTGTCCTAGTTTGAGGCGAGAGAAGGACGGAAAGATCCACTGCTTCTGGCACTCTGCCAGTCAACCGAGGGCATCATTGTAAATAATATACGAATATACTAGAAGAGGGACGAAAACAAGTTTGCGTTCTTTTGACCTATGCTCGAAGGAGAGAAAAGCCGTCGATTGACTGCACGCTCAAGCCCAGCTTGTAGCACAGTGACTGCAAGGGATCCATCCAGGATGACACAAAGTGCAGTGTGCAACTGTGCGTGTCAATGAAATCTTTGTCATTGCTCATCATCCTGCAGGAAGGAATCCTCCATCCGTCAGCTCAAATACGCTGTCCATGACAAGAGGAAGTGAGACGACGCCCTTTTTTTTGCTTCAGCTTGTATGCCAGGCCTCTTTTTTTCAGTTACGCACTCCGACAGGTCCGCGAAATTTGATACCTTGCTTTATAGCACTGCCTCATCAAACAGATCTGGCTTGGATGCAGGCAGAAACGTCCGTAGATCGCATTGCAGTGGTATTTGAATGGAGACGTTAACAGCCTGCTACGAAGGTTTCTCTTCATGAACCAAAGCATACGCGCAATGCATATGGACATTTTCCCCGCAGACCACGCGCACTCCGGCATGAGGGCACGCAGGCATCAGCGCATTGCACCGGGGGCGCTTGAAAGTCACTTAAAAAGAGGCAGCCGCCGGCAGGAAGTGACCATAGGAGCGAAGAGCCAGGAGAAATCTTGACCGGTCTGGCTACAGCCAATTTGGAGAGACGAAGAGAAAATGCCTACAAGACTGATATGTACACGCATTATAAGTTGCTGCTCGTGTGCGAGAGGAGGAAAGAGAGGCAGGACAACGTCTGCGCGAACGAGAAGGAAAAGAAATTCCTCGAGATTAGTTAACGGCGATTGAAAGAGGTGCTTGCAGTGCGACTCCTCCATGTATAAACTCCATCTTGGAACTGACCTCTTGGCTTGAATTTTAAACATCTGCTGCTGCACACGTTACTTATGTTCTACTTAGGGCGAGCAGAGCACTGACGGGGGGGAGAATAGGCATGATGTCATCCTTCCTTATACACCTACACAAATGTACAAGTCACCGGGCCGGGGGGTGTTGCTGTTTCTTGCTACTCCACAAGCAAGCTGTTCAAGCACGAGTAGTGAGAGTGCAATCAACAGAACGTCACTACGCCCTTCGGGAAGGTGCAGCAGCAGATCCATTCGCACAAAAGTCGAAAGGTAAAGAGGGGCGTCACTGCGCCAATGATACTCCCGTCAACAGAGTCAGTTATCATATGTATACACATGATATTTCAAGTGGAAACAGCGGCTGCTTCAATATTTATCTACCAGCACGGGATGCGCCAGTTCGCGTGCCTCCTGACGTCGCAAGCCCTGACGTCGCCCTGGTCATCGTCACTCTCTCCCCCTGCCTGCACTTAGCGGTGAAGAAGATGAATGCGGCAGCAAAGCTACTACTTGCTCACACAATTGACGATTCAACTTTCCTCAAATGAGACTGTTTGGTCTCAAATGACACATATGGGACCGAAATGCCAGATGTCGCATCCTCAGTACAAATAGTGAGAGCACAATGGGGAGGAGCCTTTACGCTACAATCCTCGCCGGGTACATGTTGATCTCTTCGAACCTAGTTAACGCTTACCTCCTTGAGGGAGACCTTGCAGGTGTACTTCAGGTCTGTCCCGTCTCTCTTGAATTGTGGGTGCGGCTTGTCCCTGATAATGAACACGATGTCCGCGGGGATCTTGTTGGGCGCCTGATCGCCCTCCCGCTGGAATGTGATCTTGGTGCCGGACTTCCAACCAGGCTTCACGTTGATGGTAAGCACCTTCTCCTCTTTGCGCACGCTGCCGTCGTTGGACACCACCCGGCGACTTATCTTCATGCGCTTCGTCACGCCACGGCAGATGTCCTCCAGCGAGACGTACAGATCGTGCTCGACCGGAGGGTCCTGCTGCTTCTCCTTTGCTCTACTTCCAAACCCTCCGGAGCCGACATTGAAAGACTGGGATCGGAAAGGGGTTCGACCACCTCCGCCGAAGGAGCCCAGACCGCCCAGAGAGGCGAACGGATCGTGTTGATGGTGGGCGGCGTGCAGGGAGTCATGGTCCATGCCGGCGACGTCGTTTCCAAAGATGCTGTCCATGTTGAAGAAGCTTTCAAAGGGGTTGGATGTACCGAAGAACTCGGCGAAAGTAGCTCTGGGATCACCGTGAAACGTGTAGGTAAACGAGGAGGCATTGTTGCCCATGTCGCCCCTGACGCCACCGCCGCTGCCGCCGAGGTTGCCTAAGAGGAAGCAAGAAAGAGAAAAAGTTCAGGTCAAGAGAAAGATCGCGATCTGAGGAAAGAGAGGCATCACCTTTGAGGCCCTCCTCTCCATATTTGTCGTAGACATCGCGCTTCTTCTTGTCGCCCAGGACCTCGTAGGCCTCGGCGATTTCCTTGAACTTCTCCTCGGCGCCGGGCGACTTGTTCTTGTCCGGGTGAAACTTGAGCGCTAGCTTCCTATAGGCCCGCTTGACCTCGTCCTCGGTGGCGCTGCGGGGCAGGCCCAGCACCTTGTAGTAGTCTTTCCCCATCCTCATGACAGCAGCCGGAGGTCTGGAGAGGTCACCTCGGAGAGGCTCGCGTCGATCATTCTGGCTCCCGACAACGGAAGATTGCGCAGAGGAGATCGAACAGGAGTTAGTACTCGCCGGCTTAGAAGTTTTGCTTCGTCTGGTCCTTCTCTCTGTAGTACCTCCTCTTGGTCTGCTACTTCTTCTTCTTCTTCTTCTTCGTCCTCGCCTTCGCCTTCACCTTCGCCTTCGCCTTTGCCTCCGCCTTCGCCTCCGCCTTCGCCTTCGTCTGCTTTAGCTTCTGCTGCTTCTGCTTCTGCTTCTTCTACTTCTTCTGTTCCTCCTGTCTGCTTCGCCCTACGCGCCTGTCTGAGCTTTGCTCCTGTGCCTCGCGAGGCCCAGCCTAGGTCTGCTGCGACCGCCCGCGCTCGGACAGAAGTTGGCAAGTGTCACGCGGTCCAGTCCAGTCACTCCGTGCATGTGTCGACTCTCGCCCCGAGGAGGCAGGAGCGACTCCTGCTCGCCAAAGCCTACGCGGGGTGGGATGATTTTTCTTCTTCTCCCTCTTCGCCGTCGTCATCTCTCTTCGCCTCCTACCGCTTCCACAGGTGCATTGGGTCGAGGGTCCCTCATTCATGTCCGGCGCACCAACGTCGTGACCCGAGGCAGCATTACCAGCCTTCGGAGGCTGTGGAGATGGGCCCGGCGAGAAGACGAAGAGCTCGGAGCTGGCACACTCGACCTTCGTATCTGGCTGACATTTACACGTCGTCTCCCACTTACTAAGAGATAGTAATGCCCTAGAAGACCTTGCCTGAGTGTAAATGACAGTGGACGTCACAAAATATGAAGTCAGTCTTGAAGAGGCTTCTAGAGTCCTCCCTGACCTTCCACTTCTTGCACGTCTTGTACCGTCGGTACTTGTGTCGGCTGTACGTGGTTCCCTCGACGTGGGCCGGCAGAGGGCGCCCGCTCGATCGAAGGAGCGGGGACAGACGAAAGACTTCTTAGTCAATAGGGCCGCCTGGAGTGCGCGCACCATCCAGATCGGCTTCTCGGCCACGCTTCACGTGAACGAGGTGCTCAACATGTGACCAGTCCTGGTCGTCACCGTGGAGGAAGGTCTACTACCGGCTAACGTCGAACATGAACAATGCAGTTGTGTTCTTTAGTTAGAGTAGGTTCATTCACTTGGCTGACTGTCACCGGCGTCAAGCCATGACGAGCAGGGCTGCCATTTGGCAGTTGCACCTGCCAAACTTTGTGAATCTGGCCGCTTTGGCCGTGGTTTGGCCGGAAGAAGTTTCTTTTGTAGTTATTTAGTGTTCGGCAGCTTCTGAACTTTGTAAATGGAATTGAATTTGGCCGTTTGGGTCGCGGGTTGTCTGGCAACACCGATTAGGTGACATTTGCCTACATCTTCGCTGGTCACAACGTCGGTAGGACGTGGGACTTGCTCGCTCGAAGGCTGGCCCCCGGCTTCGCCCTCCTTCTCCTTCCTCCCACGCTGCTTGGACTTTGAACCCCAGCTCCTCCTTCGCCAACTCAGACGCGAGCACGTCGGTCCAGCTCACCACAGTCAAGCAGTAGCAGGAAAGGGCCAGGCCCGGAAAAGTGCAAGTGAAGTGTTGTTGTAGGATCACTCGCCCTCGCTCTCAAGCCCTCACCAGACGTCGACTTTGCCAAACCAAAGTCTCCGCAGTCCAAGTCCAAAAGCTTCGCGGTCATCGCATCTCTCTCATTCTTTCTTCCCAGAGGCAAATCTAAAGTTTAACGGAGGTTGCTCTTGCTGTACTAGGGATGAGTCCACGGGGTCCGGGCACGACTAAACTGGCTGTCAAGAGCAATAACACGTAACCTCTGGCTCTGGTGTCAGTGTTCTGGAGGTGAAGCAAGTGTGGAGTGAAGCTGACAACCAGCATAGGGACTCCTCACAAATTGTTAGACTACGTAGGTCTGAATAAGCCCCATTTCCTCGGCCAAAGGTCATCCCTGGGGCAGCAGCAGGCACAGCCTGGACCGGCCACTCCGTTAAACTGTAGATTTACCATCTTGAAGGCTGTTGACATCGTCGGGGAGCCGCAGGACCGGACGCTCACCGCCATGGAGGTAGGACAGAGTTTAGTTTCTTGACACTGAAGACATCCCTCAGCGTATAGTTCGTATTGGGCCTAGAGAGCAAAACAAAGTCTATATAGACTGTCAGAAGTGCGGGAGACGTTGACTGAAGACTTTATGTTTAGGTTAGGGTGAAGATCGATGTTTCTGTCGAAAATCACTTGCCGACGTCTTTGCCTAAGTATGTGCGCGACTGTGGTCAAGGCGCTCATGACCCCCCGGAGCAATTCAGCGCTCCTGTCACGTGTGCTGGTGCTCGCAGTTGATGAGACTGCTCCCGACGAAGTCGCTATCGATGATGTCCGAACAGCCTATCGAAATCATGAACGAGGGCAAACAGGAATTTTCGGAACAATTTTGGCCTCATTCGCGCAACCTTCATGTTGAAGCCTTGTGCACACTTCGCACTGCTTCATTTTTTGTAATCAACAAAGGTGCTATCGACACATTTAGGACAGTTAGTGTACATATTTTTTTTTCTTTAAAAAATGCCTAAACCTGCACTTTTTTTACCCAATTCCCTGATGTGCATACTTGCGGCTGCTGGTGCTCGTTGTGCACAGCTGGCAGGACTTCGTCGAGTACTTGAACTGTGTGTTTTGCAAATACCACAGGCTACATTTTTCAATGCTTGCTTTCTCAGTACGTGCACGATTGTTTATTCAACCCCTACGTAGTCGTGTACGTGCATGTAAGCGTGCGTGCAAGAAGCTTTTTTTGCACAGTTATCATTATCACCGACCGCAGCGTCATAGTGGAAAAATACTTTCACCATTGTGTGCTATGTTTACAGTTAAAGTGACTTTTAACTGCGAACTCAAGCACATCTGAGAGGTTGACCTGCTGCTCGCTCTCCTCTGCGTCCCACTGTTCTCATGGGAGAAATTCTGCAGCAGCAGAAAAGTGAGCTAGCAGAAGAAAGAAGTCGAAGCTGTGGCTCTCCTCCGCCAGCAGCCTGATTGATTACTTTGCAAAGCATGATTCATCGTGGGTGGGTGGGTACGGCAGAGTCGCGGGCCTGCTGTCCCTGCCGCCGTCCTACTCGAGGGCGAGAGGGCGAGAGAAAGAGATGCTGCTCATTGAGATGCACTAGATTATGGGCGACGGCCGCTCTCCCCAACCTCACCTAGGTGCGTGCATACAACAGACAAAGCAGAGCACCTGTCGTAATGTACGACGATGGCGTCGACTTCACAGATGCTTCTTCTCTCCGCTCTCGTTCATCGCTGCCATCACGACGACGACGAGTCACTACGGGGCTTCCCGTAGGACGACCCCGGCGGGGTGGGTGTGGACTTGATGAGCGTGTGGTACATTTTCTGTGTGACTACAGACATTCTTGTCATTTTTATCTTTTCCCCATTGCCCTTTTTGTACGACTCACACTGTGCCGCCGCCAACCGCGGAGGAAACAGTGTAAAGCGATGATATTTGAGCGTCAAACTGTGTCAGGTGCCTCTTCGTCAATGATGGATTCGCGTGCGACGCCAGGGAGACTCTAGCGGCCCCGACAGGGTAGGAGGGACCTCTCGTCCGGCTGAACAACTGTGCAGACACCAGCAACAGGGACAAGACTTTCCTCCTTCGTGTCGGAGGACTCGTTCAGCTCCAAGTTGCAGTCAACGACGACTTTTCTCCACATGTTGCGGCCGAAGACAGTCGAGTGACTGAGTCGCCGTGGTTACTTTCCTCCGTGCTCTCGCAAGCTCCGCGGAAGACCTCGTAGAGGCGCGTGCACGCACACATGTTGTTCTGTTGCTTAGTCAGAGTAAAGATGTTGTCCTCCTCCCGGCTCGTCCCGCCGTCCCTCCTGCCCGCCTCGTCCGCTCGATGGTGTCGCGGTCGTCGTCCCAGATCGCGGCCTTTGCAACCCTCCTAGCCGGCGACCGACGGCTTCTACCTACCTTTTCCCTCCTTCTGCATGAGCTTGCCACGCCTCCTGGCCGGGGGAGGTCTCGGGGGCCTCGAATCTGGCCTCGACGACCGCACGTGTGTCGCCTTCTTCTTGGGGTTGCGAGCGGAGGCGCCGCCCGACGCGGTTCGCCTACTTGCAGCACCTGAGCGCTGAGGCAGCAGCAGCAGGAGTGTCTGCAGAAGCAGACGCCGCCGGCCTTAGAGCAGCAGAAGGCAGCACGAGCGAACTTCCCGTCGTCCGTCTGTCTGTCCGTCCGCCTGCTGCGCTAGCCCAGCGCCAGTTTGCGCCGCGAGCTCGTCCGAAGATGAGCCTCGCTTTGTGGACAAGAGCGATTTCGGCTCCGTGAAAGAGAGCAGGGATAGATCGAACAGTGCAAGTGCCGGCGATGGAACCGCTGTTTCCGAGCCGTCGGAACTTGCGCCCGGCGCCGTCCCCATCTCGTCATCTGCAAGAGAACGGTCATCACCACCACTCCTCGCCCAACAGTAGCGGCAGCGGCAGCAGCCCGTCCAACTCGGTCACGGCAGCCACGATGCCGACCTCCCTACTGCAACAACAGTCAAGGCCTCGAATCCGCTCGCAACATCCGCAATTTGGCACGATTCGCAGCACCATGCAGCAGCAGCAGCAAGACGCCGCCGCGGACGTAAGCGCCAACGTCCGCGAGCTCAAGGGTAGCATCTCCGAGATGAGCGGCATCAAGGCCGCTGGCGCGGGAGTGGGAGGAGGCACCAATGTCACTCGTGTGACCGCTGAAAGCAGTAGCACCAGCAGCAAAATTAATCGGTCCATCTCTTCGACCGGTCTGAAACTTCCTATGTCCACACATCTGAAGCGCCATGAGACGTCCCCTGCAGTCGTAGAGCTTTCACCAGGACCAGGTACAGGAGTAGGCGGACAATCGCCCACCGACAGTCTGGAGGAAAATGGCAGCGGCTCTGGCTCCGGCTTCGGACCCTACCCCATCGTCACCTCGCCGGTCACGGACATGACAGATCTGACAGGGGAAGTGAATTTTAGTGACCCGGAAAGTGCAGGAGGCGGCTTGACGTCTCCGAACTTGGTGTCCTCGACGGGTTTGCCGCCGCTGTCGCATAGTCTGGGTCTCCGTGGCGGCGGCGGCCTCGCGACAACGACGTCCGCGGCTGTTGCCAATTCCGCACCTGCCGGCCTCTCGAGGCTGGGGGGCGGCGGGGGTGCCAACTCGGCCTCGCTGTTCTCTCACGAGGAGCGCAAGATGTCTAGCTCTTCCAAGACAAAGATAGTCACGGACAGAACGAGCAGCGAGAAAGCCACGGCGACGGGCAGTCAAATGAGGCGTGTGCAAGCCGGTGACCTAAGCTACGAGGAGAAGAGCGCTGCAACGGCGTCTAAAGCGCGCTTAGAGACTGCGGGCGGTACAGTGGCGGAGCAGACGTCTGGCATGAAGCATCAAACCAAACGCCTCGTCTCCGCTGACATGATGCACCAGGAGAGCAACCTGGCCTCGATGTCGGGCTCCAAGGTGAGCAGCGGGAACTTCGACTTCGAAAACACCTCAAGGAAGAAGTCGGCGACATCATCACTCACCTCCCTCAGCGCCGACGGCCATTATACGCACACGCAGAGCAGCAGCCACCACACGCACCAATTGAAGAAATTCAGCGTCACGCAGACGTCGTCACTCCTGAACGCTCACCAGATTACCGAGATGATGAACACGAACATGACGCTAGAGGAGTTAGAAAAGGGACTGCGTCAGTTCGACGACCTGGAGCGTCTAACGCCCAACACGAGTGTGAAGCATGTGGAGAATGCACTCGTCAAGTATTGCGGCATCATGTCCAACACGGTCGAGCAGATGAAGCGCGACGGTGACGCCAACTCCCTCTCCGACTGGATGTCCAAGATCAACGATATGATGACCAAGGCGTGGGAAGTACCAGCATTCGGACATGAAATCGGGAATACGTTGTGCGATATCATGCGGAACAATGGTGGTCTCGATATCCTCATTGACAGCTGCGTGAGCAAACATAAGTGTCTCCAGTATAACAGTGCAAAGCTGCTGCAACAGTGTCTCGTCACGGAGAACCGCGGCTATGTCGTCGAAAAAGGTCTGGACAAGGTGGTTGAGGTGGCTAGGAATTTCACGACTGATCACCGCGACGTCAAGAAGTCCAGGGTGGGCACGGGCATCTTGGAGCACCTGTTTAAGCACAGCGAGTCTACTTGTGGAGATGTGATCGCCATGGGTGGTCTCGACACCGTCGTCAATGAATGCAGGTCTACAGATGTGGAAACCCTCCGACACTGCGCCAGTGCTCTCGCCAACGTCGCCATGTATGGTGGTGCTGAGAATCAGGAGGCCATGATAAAGCGCATGGTACCCTCCTGGCTCTTTCCCCTGGCCTTCCACACCGACGATACCATTAAATACTACGCCTGCTTGGCCATCGCAGCCCTGGTGGCCAACAAAGAGATTGAAGCGGCAGTGCAGAAGTCCGGGACACTGGAGCTCATCGAGCCTTTCGTGCAGACTCATACGCCACGTGATTTCGCCCGGACGTCGGCCACGCATAGCCACGGCCAAAGTCCCAACTGGCTCAAGAGACTCATCCCCGTCCTCATGAGCCACAGAGAGGAAGCGCGTAACCTCGCCGCCTTCCACTTCTGCATGGAGGCTGAGATCAAGAAGCAGCAGGGCAAGACGAAACTCTTCTCAGAAATTGGCGCCCTCGCGTCCCTCAAGAAGGTGGCGAGCTGTCCCAACGGCATCGCGTCCAAGTACGCCGCACAAACGCTACGGCTAATCGGTGAGGAAGTGCCTCACAAACTGAGCCAACAGGTGCCTACTTGGTCCGTGGAGGACGTGCGGGAGTGGGTCAATCAAATCGGCTTTCCTCAGTATGCAAGCTCTTTCGCCGAGAGTCGAGTCGACGGTGACCTCCTGCTACAGCTCTCCGAAGAGATGTTGCGGGAGGACATCAACATGCGCAACGGCATCTTGAGGAAACGCTTCCTGCGTGAGCTGACGAACCTGAAACGCATGGCAGACTACTCCAGTTGCGATCCTTCGAACTTGAACGAGTTCTTGCAGTCGCTTGGCCCTGAGTACTCTGTCTATACGTACCACATGATCAACGCAGGGATCGATCGCGACACACTGATGAACATCAACGACGAGCAGCTGCTTAGCGAATGTGGCATCTCCAACAAGATTCATCGTCTCAAGATTCAACAGGGTGTCAAGGTGGAGCGTGGCGAGTTCGGCAGTATTACGGATGAGAGCTGCATCGACAAAAATCTCGACGTCTTCATCAGCTACCGTCGCTCCAACGGCTCCCAGTTGGCCAGCCTCCTTAAGGTGCACCTCGAGATCAGGAATTTCTCAGTCTTCCTCGACGTTGACCGCTTAGAAGCCGGCAAGTTCGACAACAACCTACTCCAGAGCATCCGTTCGGCCAGAAATTTTGTGCTGGTGCTAACCCAGTCGGCGCTTGATCGGTGCTTCGACGATCATGAGCAGCGCGACTGGATACATAAGGAAGTGGCTTGTGCGCTCCAGTCCCACTGCAACATTATTCCGGTGTTCGACAATTTCACCATGCCTGACCCGAAACTGTTGCCAGAGACGATGCGTGCTGTGACGTCGTACAACGGAGTCAAGTGGATCCACGACTACCAGGAGGCCTGCGTGGACAAGATCGATCGCTTCATCCGTGGCGACGGCTCTTTCATGATGGACCGCTTTCTCAACAGTCAGGCTAGTGGCGGGACCAGCTCGGCCTACGGTGGCAGCGGGAGTGTGAGCACCGCATTCAATCGGCAGAACACCTACCTGAGGACCATCAGCAACGACTCGGACGAAACCAACCATAACAGCAGCAGCAGCGCGAAGGAGATATGACTAGTGGGGCCTGCCGTCGCAACCAACACCCTTAACAAGAGTAATATGACTAACCCGACTGACAAGAATGATCCAAAGTCGGCCGGCAGCAGCCCCAGCAACAAGATCAACAACACTAATCAACATAAAGGAATCTCTTCTCCTTCGAGCTACCCCAGGCTTAAGCCATACACAGTGCCTCCTGTGAGATCGACCACGCACCGGATGATGCCCAGAAGGTCCTCGGCCTCTGAGGGAATGATAACCAACAAGAGAGCGCCTCTCATGTTGGACAGCCCTTTGTTCCGAAGAGTAAGGAAGGCTGGGTCGGAGGCGCCGCCTGAACCAAAGACACGGGATCATCGGTCGCCAAGTCTTACCAAAGCTGACAAAGAGCAAGAACCAGTGGTGTTGGAGGAGACAAAGATAGAAGCCATTGGAACGCTTCTGGGTGAAGACAACACTCCTAACGAGGGAGAAGTAGCTGACGAGGTTTCAGACGTTGTTACACCAGAAGTGAGTCGAGATGACGGAGGCGCAGTTGACTGCCTCGTGGACTCATGCTTCAAGTACCTAGAGGACAATTCTGCCGCCGCAGTAGAGGAGCAGAAGCCCGCCGCCTTCAGGGACGCCGAAAAATTAGCATCCGCGGCCTCGTCGTTGTCTCTAAATAGTGAGGACAATGAGGAGACTCCTCCCAGTCCTCCTCCCAAGCCCCCTGTGCGTTCGCGGTCGAAATCTTCCTCATCTGGCGGCACCAGCGGTATCGGCAGCGGCGGGTCGCCACTTTCCCCCTATGCAGGTGGTACGATGCCGCGTGCGATGCGCAAGAACATCAGCCGCTCGCTCGTGCCTAACCTGAGGAAGATGTTTGAGAGAGGGAAGAGCTTGGAACCTGCTGGGACTCCCTCGTCCAGTGGTGTGGCTTCCACTGCAACTGCTAGTCCATGCCCAGAGCAGCCAAGCCCGTCCTCGACCGACGGCAGCGAGTCTGTCTCCTCCATTGTCGCTCTGTCTGCCTTGAGCGACCGCGAAGAAGAGCAAGAAGCAGAAGCTGTTGACCGTGATGGGAAAAAATCATCTGGCTCAGGCAACTTTGTGAACAAGTGCGTGTCAAAGGTCATGAACATTATGAGCAGCAATAGCAAGGAGCCAGATCCTAACAAGAAGTAGCAGTGATCCTTAAACGATGCAGTTACGAACGCAGTGATGGGTGAGTGGGTAAGTGTCGAGGAGCTAAGGCAATGTTTGGAGGACGAAATAATACCCCATGACTACCGATTTCTTTCAGTAACAATCTCACCATCCTCTTTTTCCTGCTCTTGGGAGTCTTAATTGTCAAGGATTTCTCTCTCTGCTAAGTGATCAGCGACTCCTCACCTACTTTCAGTCCTGGGCCGCTGCTAGTCCGGCGACATTGTGTGCATCCAGAGTAGTTCTCGAGAGAAAAACTGCTAGAAAGGTCATTTTCTACTTCAGCGCACGACTCGTGCATCTGACATGTACTACAAATCATTCAGAGCAGATGTTATCTATAAGAATGAGTAAGTTAATGTGATCGATTAGAAATATACGTAAGATTTCTTGCAGTACACTTGTAGACCAGTATCATACAATGGACTCTGAACCTCGCAGTCAAGCAGTCTGGAGGAAACAACTGCGAATCCTCCGTTTAGTGAGTGAACGAGGACAGTTTATAACGCTGTTCATTTGATGTAGTACAGGAGGTCGTAGTACGAGCTGGATCGGCAGCTGTGCGGCGATGAAAGTCTGGCCGGAAATGCCGTCGTAGTACTTGGCGTGCGCAAGCACGAAGTTGTTGACGTTGCTCTTGTACACACTGAGGAGGTTGCAGCTCAGCGTGCAGTTGCAGCGTGTCTCTCGAGCAGCTCTTTTTCTTGTTGTTGTTGTCGGCCTCTTGTTTCTCCTCGTCCCCCCTTGGCTACCTGCCCAAGTAGTAACACTCATTGTGCAGTAGTGGCTCGAAGGAGTGGATCTACCCTTGACTCACGTGTCCCCCGCCCTCTTTTCTTCCCGTTTTGGCCATGTGCCACATTCGGTTTTTCTCGCACAACAGTTGTGACTTTGTCCTTGCTCTTGTCTTGCTCCCAAAATGTTTGGCCAGCCAGATTTGCGAGCAAAAAAGGTTGCAACGTGCGTCTGATTGAGAGCTGGTTTATAAGAGCTGTCAAGCGAATCATCAGTGGTGATTAATAAGAATGATCTCATGATGATGAATTTTCTTTTCCTGTTGTGAGTGGAACGAGTCTTGTAACTTATTCCTGCTGGCCGGATCCTTTGAACTGCGTGAGGCAACTTTTATGCTGTAGCCACGCTGCTCTCGGCCGTGACACTTATCACTTATCTGGCTGCTTGTACAGAACAGCCCAGTACATGACGTTGTACGTACACAGCTCTGAGAGCTACGGACGTTCAGAGCTGCTGGAGCTGCGGGGGGGGGGGGGAGGGGGAAGGGGGGTTTATTTGAGCTACTGCCGACACGTGACACAAACCTCGTTGGCCACCGGGGCAGCAGCGGCGTTGGAGACGATGTGATTCATACAGCATCACCTCTGCTATTAGCGGCCTTTCCAGGAACTGCTGCACTTCAACCTGACGTCACACACCTGTCCGCACTCATGCTTCTTCCGCAGTGACGTCGCCAAAATGTATTCAGGGTCCTTAGGATGAGTTGGGCCAAGGTTCTGTATGGAAAGTCTCGGACGCACTCGCTATTCTGTGGGGCTGACTTGTTTCCGCACACTGTAAGATGTGTTGCAGCACAAATGTCGTCAAGGGTTAACCCTCTGTGTCCCGATCAACTTCTTGGAGCCGCAATATTTACCCCGTTGTAACCGGACCCAGGATTGGGATCAGCCACACACCCAGCCAGACCCATGAGTGTACAAGGGACGAGCAGATCCTGGACAAACTCTGTTCAACTAGCATCCTTGCCCTGCTGGCAAGCTCCTGGCTGGGGACACTATGCTTTTGGATGACAATCCCTGAGTACTTAGAAGTACACCAACTGTGTGCTCAAGGTCAGGAAATGCTGTCGGAGGCCATGGAGGCCAAGGAAATTGCGTGACACTGGAGAGAAGTCTTCTTCCAGCTGAAAGCCGCTAGCAGCTTCTTCGAGAAACTCCTCTTGGTGGATGCCGATCAATGATTTATTAGCCCAGAGTTGGGTAAATTAAATGTACTTAAGTTTAACTTACATTGTATTTTTAAGAATTGACGTCAACTGCAATAGCTACGTTGGTCAGGCCCTGTTATGTCAAGCCATTCTCAGACACTGTTCTCTGGCCTCATCTCAGCCAGGTTACCATAGTTTGGTTGGTTTGGACACCAACAATTTTAGTGAGTACTTTTTTGTTCTGAAAACAGTTCAACCCGGACAAGTGAGAGATGGGTGAGGGAGAACTTTAATGGGAGAGAATACAAAAAACAATAAAAATGGTAACAAAAAGAAAAAAAATAAGTACGTAGGTCATTATTGTGTACTTCATCCATCCGAATGAGAGGAAAATTTGGATAAGAGGGAGAAAAACCTGTTCCCATTTTGGTAAAAGAACGCTTTCAAATGGGCCTGGCCGAACATGCTGCCATGGCTGCAGATGAAACCCTTAATTCTCTCAAATTCGAAGTCACACAAAATTGCCGAATAACATCAAAATTTCAAATGTTTTCGGTGCTAGAAAGAAGAAAACTATTTGTGAAGCCGAATACGAAGCTGTACATTCAACACCCTCGACTGTTGACTGCAGCAGATCTCTTTTCTGCTGTGAGATCATACGGCATTCACAAAGTTGTATAACTACCACTCACGCGATGCAATAGGAGAGCATACGCAGCTTAAGACCGCGTTGTTACTTCATTGCTCAAATTTCCCCCCAAACGTTGTTATTTCAGGACTTTTGTGAAGTCAGCTGCAAAAATATTCTTTTCCTGAGAATTGCTGTTGTTTTGAGGTTGCACTGGACTTGAACACGTTCTCATCGTGCATTTGAATTACCCTATTCTGAGATTATCAACACAGTCAGCATGATTTCAGTCATATGTGAGCCCATTCCAAAGGACACGAATACGTAAGTGTTGTAGCAAAGTCCTGCATATCTAAATCACACATTGCGTATGATTAATCTCTCGTTGACTGTGGTGCTGACCATAAAGTCATGTCTTGCATCTAGCAGTTGTGATTGGTCTTGCTCATGTGACACAATTGTGGCTGTTCGACTAATACGATGTATTTGAGATTGCATTGTACAACGTAACGTTGACCCTCTTAGTTTTTAGTTTATTCTCTAAACTAAAACAGTCTCCACTTAAAAAACTGCTGCCATCTAGAGGCAAAAGAAATATGTCCCACATTACCTGTCTCTTACAATACAATATGTTTCGAAAGTGCAAGTTTTGAGGTTCAGTTCAGATTTACAGACGCCATTCGACTCCTGACATTTTTAAAGTTTAATAAACGTGAGTGTGCGTGAAAAAGTGAAGTCTGGCAGTATTTTTGCGCAGTACTAATATTAGAGTCTTCTCTCAACTGATTCCTATGACAATTGAGGGCACTTTTTGTCCACATCAAACAAAGCCTTGAAGCATCAGGAGTTCAATGATACCCAAATCAGCTATGAAATTGAACCTTACAGCTTGCACTGGACTTTTGAAACACACTGTATACCAGTGCACACTTATGAGAAAAATTCGGGTCCCGTTGAGCTTCTACCTGTCACGTCTCAAGCACGTTAGATGCACGTTGAAAGAAGCCAGATCTAAATTTTAGAGAAAAGTGTTCGAGAATAAAGCTTAAGTTGCAACTCGAAAAAAGCTTAATGGAAGCTTAAGTTTAAGCTAAGAAATCTCACCTCTACTAATTGCTGTGGTCCCCCCGCAGCTGTAGGGGTAGAGCAAACTCGTTCCTTGTTTACATTGTTTGATGTGTAGTTACTTTGAGTTTGCAGTCGTTTTTTCTCACTTCAGGAGATACTTGGAGAGATAGTCAATGTTTGGCAGAATTCTTTGGATCATCTAACAAGCCTTGTCCGAATTCAAAGTTCCAAGAAAAGTATCCCTATTTGCATTCCATTGCACTGGACATCACTATAACTGTGCAATGGAAGATTCCCTCGAGCAAAATGAGAGAGAGTTCGTCACCCCTCTCGACTCCCCCGACCGAGACGCCGCTGGTCTCCTCGTCGTGGGCAATGTCGAGGCACCACTGAGCGAAGAACGGATCCTGGGGAAATACAGCTGGAATGGGAACAGCTGACTCGAGCAGTCTTCAGTTCTGACTGCTCATAGATAAGAAAATGGTGCAAGTGTATGGCGATGCAGGGTGAATGTGTTGAAAATGTCAGAGCGATCTGAAAATTACAACATGGTCGAAATCCTTGACTGCCAAGCAGAAAGTAACCACTAGTTCCAGTGTGGCACTAGTCCAGGCACTAGTGCTGGGTTGTGTTCACCGAGTGGGGCATATATTTGCTGCTTACGTGTGAGTCAAAATTGCCTTACGTATGAGCAGTGCGTACTCAAGATGTGGTTTAGTGGCTTTTTAGTGACACCCAAACGAGGGTCTTGGCGCCACTGCTTGGCTGAGTACTTGCTGAACCCAACACGTTTCTGCCGTGGATGACAGCAAGGAAAGAGATCAAAACCACTACAGGCTGCAGAGGTCGGATCAAACAATCTTAGAGCGTCCTCAGATTCAGCATGTGGCGCACACCTCAATGAAAGCAATGAGGCGGGAATGTGGGACAGACACGCACTGCTGGCCGCAGTTGATGGGCATGGAGGGGACCAGGGAGAAGGCATCATCGAGTGTCAGTGAGCCACTCTGACTACTTCCCGGTGGGCAGTAGCAAGGGCAACAGCAGCCACAATGGGGGCACCAGTGCCAGGCATTGTGGTCCTCATTTCCCATTGCGCTGCAAGACTCATCAGCGCAATAGGAAACTGCCAATGTCGTCATCTGGATCATTGAAAAGGCAGGAATAGACATTTTGAAGATTTACTTCTCCTCAGCTGTGATACATTCAGTTGTCAAGCAAGAGTTACTCATCAGTAAAAACATAATCATCTGGGGCTGCTTTGGTGGTGCACAAACATAGATTTAAAGTTCAAAGTGAAGTTCAATCTCGTGTTGATCAGACTCCAACTAGTGCCAAATTCAGTATGTAACATTATCAGGGGTTATCTTGATGTCATGTGTGTGCGTACTGTTTTTCTCTGTGTCGTACTTCCTGTAACTGGAATGATATGGCTACATACTACAATACATGTGGATGAGTTGTTTTAAAAAGCCTATTGCATCACTTTATCAGTTGACACAGAATAAACAAGAGTTTCTAGCTGAGATCGTCCTCCTGTGGGGTTACTGTAGGTGCCGAATGAATGTCCAAAACCTCGAACTAACACATGCGGCCTAGAAAGATGAAGGCTTGCATGACCGCAAAAGAATGAATAAAAGTTGAAAAAAAACCTCATTTAAAAACAACCCCCTAGAAGTGCATCTTTTGACAGCAGCTTGGATTCACGTCTCACTGCTTCCAGTTGAAAATCTATATACGTACTAAAGCAGACGTCTGTTTGATGGACAGCCGCACCGTTAGACCCAGAGGGCCCAAACCTGGCATGGGGCCGTCCAAAGGGCCTAACGGGCCTTTGGGGCCCCAAATTGAAAGCAGTTAGTTAAGTGATACCCCCTATGCCAGGAAGCTGTGTCTGATGATGATGATCCGATCCTGGCTCGAGCTCCGCTTGTTCCGATGCTGTTGTCGTCGATGCCTCCATTGCCAGCCAGCCTCTGGAAGAAGAGTTCCATCGCAGCGACAAAGCTGACTGATGAGATAGTCTGCCGATGCTGCGGCACCAGGACCGCCCATCTGAAAGGAAGACACCAGGAACCTGGAGATGCCAGCCTCCCTGCTGAGTTGTGCCTCACTTTGTCCCTCATGTTGCTCTGTGCACTGACTCTGGGTTCACTTCAAGGCCTGCCCTGCTTTGGTCCTGTCCGTCCTCCCAATTCTTCTTGAGGCCATACGTCTGTCTCTCAGTAAGGTCAAGGATGTGTGCAAAGTGACCAATGGTGACGCTCCATTGCAGCATTCCTCCATGTCAGAAGATGTGTCTTCGACAAAGTCTTGGATCGAGCAGTGGCCATCATCAGTACATGATCTGTGCAAGCAACTGAGTGTTGTACTCTTCAACTGAGTTCTGCTGAATGCTGCTCAGTCGAAAAGTATCCAGGTGATTTTTTTGTCTGATTGAGTTTTCTTGGTGTGTGCTGCCTCCTCCTTTTCTCTCTTTTTTCACCACTTGCCACAGAGTCCTGATGTACGGAAGAATGTGCCCCATAGGTGATGTAAGGGGGTTCCGATGTTTCCACCCCGAGATGTTGGTGGGCCTGGGAAGGCAGAATCTACCCACTAAAATTTCTGAACTTTTCACTTTTAAAAAAGTGGCCAAAAATGACCAAAAAACAGCCAGTGCCGGAGTGGGGTGATCTGTGGGTAGCCACAGTTGCCCTAGTGTCACTATCGGCACTCAAAACTGTGAACCGATGTACTCAAAGTCATGGGTCACAGTCTGGAGAACTCATTCCATGCCAAACTGCCACTCAAAAATAAACAATACAGCCTACACACGTAGTTTCTTTTCTCGGAAATCACTTACGTGGAGGTCTGTATCTGACAAAACAGCTGCTTTTAGCATTAGTCCATAGAATTCTTTTACTAATATTCACAAAAAGTCGTGCCTGTGCAAACACCACGACGCAGCCAACAGCAGTAGGTGTAGCAGCTCGGACACAATGAGAATGGAGACAGACGCGGCAAACAGTTGGCTAGACGGAGGGAGGGAATGTTCAACAACATGTACAGTCCGATGATACATAGCAGTACAGTAAAAGTTAGCTGACTTTTTATCATAATTAGGTATTAGCATGTGCTTCGACGGCTACACGTGCGCGTACGGGTACTGCGAACAGAACCGAGAGGTGTAGGAGAAGCACTCTTTGTTCTTGCGCAGAGAATTCTTTGCATTCCTCGAGTATTTGCTTCTCACACATGCGTTAGGTTCACTATTGTGCCCGTTCGTGTTTATGCTACGTCAGAAACGCGATGATTCACACACTGTATTGATGTTATCATGTCTGATCTCTTCCAGATCGAGATTCTCGGCGCGAAGTCCAATCGCCAAGTCTGCACCGTCAGGGGGGTAAGTCTGAGGAGGGTCCTGTTATCATACATGTTGTTCCATCATTCGGTTAGATGCCAAAAGTAGTATGAAAATATTCTTGATCTTCTTCTCGGCATCTTCGTAGCCAGTCTCTGGTAGCAGGTTCAAGTCTGGAAAAGGACCGCGAGTCTGCCGAAGTGGGTCACCGGTGCCTCCTCCAAGCCTGGTCGCGTCTCCACTCGCGCGTCTGCCGTCATGCTCGTCCATGGCGGCGATGTCGATGGGGCACGACAGGCCAGAGGACCTGTTGTCCACCGTCACGGGCGGTGATCGAATGCTGGACTCCTTGTTTTCTCTCCCCCCCCCCCTCCCCCATGACGGGGTTTTTGCAAAAGGCCACAGCATTGGCGAGTAGATGTTCGTCAAGATGCCCTTGGGCGGTTGACTTCACTTAAGCCTGTCATTAGTTGAGCTGAGACACTCCAGCTGCAGTGATGCGAAGTATCTATTTTTAGGTGTCTGTAATGCAAATTGCCTCGTTTTTGTCACCCTCAGCTCCATCCTGACGCCAGCGTTCGTGACGTCAAGCGCAAAATCGGTGAGCAGAAGCGGAATTACAATGATGTCAACCGTCAGGAGCTTCGTCTAGAGCCACGAGGAAAAGCTCTCAAGGACGAGGACTCGCTTCAAGCGCTTGGCGTGAATAATCAGGTACTGTCAGCTCCTAACTCTGCGACGTTGGAGCAGTAAAAGTCCGTACCCTGGTAACGAAATTCACAAGGAAAAGTCCTCTACTTCCAGGCCGTGCTATACTTTAAGGACAGGGGGACCCAGATAGGGTGGACGACGGTGTTCCTAACTGAGTATGCTGGTCCGTTGGTCGTTTACTTGTGGATCTACACCAGGCCGTGGCTCTTCTACGGTGACGGAGCAGCCGCCAAACCCTTTCAAAGGGTGGTACAGTAAGTCCCGCTCGTACTAGGAGTACCATACTCGTATAACATTGAGTGAGATTTCTTCCGGATCACTCTTGTAGCGTGGCTGCCGCCTGCTGGACTCTACACTACGCGAAGCGCCTGCTGGAGACGGTGTTCGTGCATCGCTTCTCAAACGCCACCATGCCTATCACCAACTTGTTCAAGAATTCTAGCTACTACTGGGGCTTCGCGGCTTACGTCGCCTACCACGTGAACCACCCGCTCTACACGGCTCCTCCCAGCCACAGGTTCTACACTGGTCTGGCCCTTTTCGCGGTAAGTCCTTCTCCACCAGTGCCTTCACTTGCAGACGACACCTACAACCTACAACTTCCAGATCGGTGAGCTCGGCAATCTGAGTATCCACTTGGCCCTGCGAAATCTCCGCCCGCCAGGTACCAAGGAGCGGAAAATCCCATACCCCACTTCTAACCCCTTCACCGCTCTCTTCGGCTTGGTCTCCTGTCCCAACTATACCTACGAGATCCTCTCCTGGTTGGGCTTCACCATCATGACGCAGTGCCTTCCAGGTTAAAATGCCGTGACCAGAACATTTCAAGAAACCGTAGCAATGGCAATTACTATTTCAGCTGGCTTGTTCACATTGGCAGGCGCCTACCAGATGACAATTTGGGCACTGGGAAAGCACAGGAACTACAAGAAGGAGTTCTCCAACTACCCGAAGAGGAAGGCCATCTTTCCCTTCTTGCTTTAGAATCTAACACATCAGTACGTAAGGCAGCAACAACAAATGTTGGAAAGATGCTCATTTGAATGATCTTGTCATGGACCTGAATGCATGTTATGATGACGGTAAAAAAGCCATTGAGACTCTTGCATTTCATTTGTTAATTCTGATCTGGTCTTAAATTTGCTTTTCATGCTTATGAATAAAGTCTCAAGTTTTTTTGATCCAGTACACGTGTTTTTCTGAAGGAATGTCAAGCTGACTCTCACAGGTGCGAAAGACATTGATGTCCAAGCTGCTGGAGTCGTAGTTGTCCTACTCACTGGTACTGTCTTCAGAATTACTAGTCAACTAGTGGAAGATGCTCTTCACTTAGACAAGCAAACTTGCCCAAGGACGTCCTAAAAATCTTCAGTAACTCATGGTGCCGCCAGTTTGTTATCCACCTTTTGCTCCTTCAAGCGTCTTCTTAATATTTTCTGAGTTTCTGTCGACTTCCTCAATGAGGGCATTGGTCAAGAACTCCGCGTTCACCTCAGTCCTCAAGAAGTCATTCACGAGCTGCCTGCTGGGCTTCCCTCCTCCGTGAACAAGACACTCTTGTCGATATATTGCGCCGGATTCGGGACTAAGAGGGTCAGCAGCGAAATACTGGCGCCAGATGGAGGCCGCCACGGCTCGGGCCATCAGGTAGCTGTAGTACCTGAGGGTGGAGTCAAAGGAGAATCTTTGGTAACGTTCGCATCACGCATCTCAGTTATACTTACCGCGCACCATATCCCACTAAGTGAGTGAATCGCTGGTGCCATGCTGTATTCCTGCTGAACGGTACTACATGATGTCGTTCATGGACTCGTTTGAGCTCTCCAGTAGGTGAGCCCTCTGGCAGCGGATGCTTTCCGTGAAGTGCCTGGTCAGCTAGAGCGTAGCAGAGCTGTGTGTGGAGGTCGGCGGCCAGAAAGATACGCTTGGAGGCACAAAACCTCCGGGCCATGGCCATGGGCATACGTTCGCCGCTCTTGCAGTGACGACTGATGAGATGGACAATCCGAGGGTCGGAACAGAAGTATTCCATCAGCGTTGAAGGAACCTCTGCATAGAGATCACGACATTGTCATAACTGAAGTGAAGAAAGCAGCCACGTTACTCACTCACCGGCGAAGTCTGTAGAGCAACGGGTTCCGGTGACATGTTGGTACTTTGTCCTCCCCAGCATGGAGTGCATGGCGTGGCCCATCTCGTGAAACAAGTTGTCCAACATGGACCCAGTCAACAGGACTGGACTACTGTCGTTTCTGACACCTGGCAGATTTAGCATGAGCACGACTACTGGGTTTTGGTAGCTTCCATCAGCCTTGAGGCAGCCACCCTTGATGGTGTAATGACAGTCCAGTGAGGGCTTGCCAGGTCGAGTAAAAAAGTCGCAATAAATATGACCGAGGACTACGGCATCCTGTGTATGATTGTCATTGGCCTCAACCACAGCCAGTTTGTAGACGTCTTTGTGCCAGAGCTCACCAACCTCGGCTTTCTCCACCACCAGTTCCACGCTGAAGAGTGTTTTGAATATCTGTAGGAGGATCAGAGACAGATTGTCCTATAACACCTAGGCCAGGTGTTGACTTGCATCATTACCATGTTCAGTCCTTCCATGCACGCTCCTAGTGAGAAGTATTGAGACACATTTGCTGGATCGAGGTCAGGAAACCAGGTTGCGCGTGCCTCCTGTGCGTAGTGTGCGGCATCCCACGCCTCCAAGCCTTCGAAGCCAGCAGCGCTTGAAATCCTCTTGAGCACACTGCCGTGGTCAATACGCCGCTTCATGGCCAACATGATGTCGTAGTCCTCCTTAACGCGAGGCTGCAGCTCTCTGGAGAGCGCGTTGAGGAACTCGAGGACGTTTTCTGGGTTACCCGCGAGACTCTGCGCCATGGCCCTGTGAGCAAAAGTCTCATACCCGCACAGTTGGGCGAGGTGATGTCGGTGGGAAAGAAGTTGAGTGAGGAGTTGCTCTTGAGAGTCGCTTGGACTGTAGAACTGCTGGTAGGCAGCTCGATGAGACTGCGTGTCATCTATAAAAATAAGGCAATCCTGTAATATGTATGAAGATGACAATGTATAAAGAAGGATATTACATAACACAACACAGACCATCAGACTCACCATCAGCGATGGGGTCGTCGTTTATCTTGCTTCCATTAGATGGCGGTGCGTGAGCTCCTGCGAAAAACTGCTGTCCTAATCTGAGAATGGCGTCGTTCAGCCTCACCACCAGCCTCCGGTCCTCGTCGTCCAGGTGGATGCCGCACTGTTGGAAGTCCAGCAGAAACAGTTTCGCCACGTGCCTACATTGAAGGTTCTTTCTTTAGATGATAGTGTCCAGGACAGAAGGCAACTTTCGTCTCACCGGTCAACATTGGTCTCCGGGTAAGCATCGCCCTGCTCGACAACCTTCTTGAGCGCCTCGTATAGACCAAGGTGAGTATTCAACTCCTCAACCAGCCCACTGATTGCAGTCGAGGCATCTTGGGCGGCCTGACGCACGGAGGCTTTGGGATGCGCTACGCGGACAAACTCGGCCATGTCAGCGACACGACAAAGTTCATCCGAAAGGTCGTCAAAGACCGCAGCGACTATGCGGCGTCGTCCTCCAGGCGTGTTGTCGCATGCCTCTCTGACCAGATCGGCACAGCGACGCACGCAGTTATCCCGGAGCGTCGCGAATCCCTCCGGCTCGCTCCCTGGACTCAGTTCAGGGATGAGGAACAGGCCGCCCGTCTCCCTGTGACTCCTCGGCGGGTCGGCGAAGGATGGACGGGAGTTGTTGAAGGCGTCGTACAAGTGTGAGCCGGAAGAAACGGCCCGGGAAATTAGACTGTAACGCCATTTACACGTGGGGTTGGCGGCCAAGCGGAATCCAGGCGACAAAACTTTGGTTAACATGGCGACGGTGAATGACTTCGGTCATAACCACTTCAGAGACGATGACATCAAAACTTCTCAGTCTTACTTGAATGTTGATACTTATTGTTTAGCATATTTTTCAGGAACCTGACCAGATTCTCTTCTCCCTGAAGGCAAGGGTCCAAACTTGTCTGGTCAATATTTTTGATCCAAAATTCACCAAATTCGGTAGAATCTACTAACATCTGTGTTACTGTGGTCACTGTCTGGCACCAACAACAGCGTCGGCGTCAGGTGTAAGCAGAAAAACCCAAGATATCTCTGAGATATTCGGCTAGTCCAGAGCGGCTACAACTTCTTGACTTTTGACTGCAGCTTTTCGGTGGACGGCGCCGCGATGGACGACGCGGAGGACTTGGAATCGTTATCTCGAGAACAACTGTTGAAGGTCATCTTGGGTCTTCGACAAGAGATTCTCTCGTTGAGACAGAGGGTGGGAGACCTCGAAAGAAAAGACGCATCGCCGGATCCGCCACCATTCCAGATCAACACGGAGCCGAACGATGACGGCGACGCCAATGTTGACGCGAACATGGAAGTCTTGTACGAGACCGCCTCGGAGAAATTTCAGGTCCTCGAGCACTCCTGTCCCAAGTCGACCGAGGTTCCTTCCCCGCAAGGGCCTCGGAGCTCTTGCTTCAACTGCCTAGGGGATCACATGATAGCCGAGTGCAAAGAACCAAGGGATCCGCGAGCCATCGCTCGAAACAAGCGCGCGTTTCAGCAGGCCAACGCCGGCAGCGTCAAAGCGGCGCCGCGGTATCATCTCGACGAGGTTCAAAAGTTCAACCACATTCGACCGGGTTTGCCGTCCACCAAGTTGCGCCGGGCTTTGGGCCTGCGGTCAAACCAACTACCATCCTACGTGTACCGGATGAGGGTGGTCGGATACCCACCGGGTTGGCTTAAAGAAGCTGAGATCAAGTACGTAAGAATGAATGTGATAACATTCGTATAACATTCTTGGTGTTTCAATGATGATTCACTCTTTTCTAGACACTCAGGTGTCGCGTTGTACATGCCTGGCGGTCGGGCTCTTCCAGACCTTAGTGACGAAGAGGGTGAGATTGCCGACAGCACTGTGAAAGTTGCCTATGATCTCTCAAAAATTGTGGAGTGGCCCGGCTTCAACGTGGAACCTCCAGCGGACTTCGTTGACGAGACCGCTCTTCACCGCTGTCCTCAAATGCAAGAGAACCACCGAAAGTCGCAGATGCTGCTCACGCTAAAATCTAAGGTACAAAAGGCCTACGTTCGCGGGCAAATGCAAGACACCAGCGTCAAAAAGGGGGCCAAGAAGGACGAGGTGGTGGCCATGAAAGATAGCCCTGCAGAAGTTGATGTAATAGCTGAGGACAAGCAGCTGCTCACTCCAAGTCGAGAGAGCGTCAACAAGTCCAATGCTGTGTGCGACGGGACGCCCATTCCCGCTGTGTTCTCTCCCTACGACTCTCTGCCCGACCGCAACAGCTGGGCGAAGGACACGACGGACCACGTGTTGTTCGAGAACCTGCCTGACTCCACGGGCAAATGGGACCAGATGGTGGAAGTGATCAAAAGAGGGCGAAAGCTAAGAGAAGCTGCCGAGGCTGACTCTTCCAAAGATGAAGAGAGCTGCGAAAACAGTGCTGAGTGAAACCGACACAATTTACTAAGTTACTCGACGGTTGTCGAATGGTTTCTTGCTTTTGCTTTCCTCTCACCTTCTGTTGGCTGAGGAGATCCTAGCTGGCACTTGACTGAACGACTAGCTACGTCTCCTTGGCAATTGGTCTGGCTCCTCCAGATGATCAATCGGTTGGGAGATCCCCAACTTCTGTGAACTCTTTCGAGACCTCTCGACTCCTGTGATCCTGAGACGACGTGAAAGTACGAAGCAGAGGAAGGAGACAAGAACGAGCTCTTGGAACTTTGCCTTGGCTACGTAGGAGGACTGGAGTTGGTCCGGCGTTTCTGGAGATGGAGTGAAGGTCCAGGTCTTGGATCTGTGACTGTGGATCGGGGTCTCGTCGACCACAATGATGACGGACTTGTCGAATTCCTCTTTCTCCTTCAACATTCTCTGCAGTTCCTGAATGTACTAAACATTAAAGCTTGCACGACTCACGACTCAATGAGTTGGAGAGTCGACTCTTTTCAACTTTCAGCCTCTACGAAAAAGAATAATAACGAGTCGACTTGTCACTACTTTATCTTGCCATTATGGAAGAAATGGACTCCGCCACAGCATCGATTTTCTTGTAAAAATGGGTACTTTTGCTCATGCACAATAGTTTATACATATACATGCATATAGCAACATTTTCATGCACTTGCTTTAACTGAATCTTGAATGGCTTATATAGAATATAACAAAAATGAGTCGACTCAATGAATCACGGTTCGATTGTCCTTGAGGGAAATAAGTTGAGTCGACGACTCGTAAAAGTCAGCGAATCGTGCAAGCTCGACTAAACATACATCAATACAGTTCTTGTCTAGACCGTATTCATTTGTTTTTCGCCGGCAGAGGGCGCCAACGCTCCCCTACAGCAATCTGTGAAACGCGGTGCTGCTGAAAGGGCCGAAAAAGGGGGAGGGAGGAGGAAGAGGCGGGCGGGAAAGCAGAGGCGGCCCTGCTGGGAGAGACGGCGTTGGTGCAGGCGGTGGTAGCGAAGGCGGTGGTGGCGAAGGCGGTGGTGGCGAAGGCGGTGGTGGCGAAGGCGGTGGTGGCGAAGGCGACGGCGCAGGCGACGCCGGACACCAGGCGGACGGGGCATTCGGGCAAGACGGCCAAGGCAAAGAGTCAGGGAGGAGACGAAGCCGACGGGAAGCTAAATTTACGAGGACACAGTGAGAAGAAAACAGGAGAAAAACGTCGACGCCGAGGAGCAACATGGAGAAAATCATCCAGAGCCTGGTGGACGGGAGCGCGGAGCCCGGAGGCGTCGGCACTGGTACAGCCGCTGCGACCGGGGAGGATGCCGAACTGCATGAGAGCATGGACGACGTGGAAGACGTGATGAAGGTGCTGACCGACTTGGGCGACGAGTTCGCGCGGGACGTGGTGCGACAGCAAAGGCACCGGGATCAGGAAGAGGAGGATAAAGCGGCGTTGGGAGACGAGCGTTTCTCGGAGGTGAGCGTGCGCCAGGAAGAAATAGAGCGGCGATTCTTCAGCCTCAGCCGCCGACTCGACCTCCTACGCACCAGACACCTCGGGGCTCACGCTGCCGAGGAGATCTGCGCCGTGCGCGCACGATGCGCCGCGGCGCTGCCTCCTCTGCCGCCGGTCGTTCCGCCCAAGATCAACCCCTTCGACCTTGCCCACGTCATCCGGCCGCCGACAAACATGCCCGACGGGGTCGTCCTTCCCTCCGTGCCGTCCACAGAAGTCCTCACAGCTGGGACCACGTCCGTCTCGTCTATGGTGAACAAGTCTGACACGAGCACTGCGACGACAGGAACGACAGACACAAGTCTTAACAGAGACAAGTTTAAGCTTACTATGACACCCTCCTTACTGCCCTCCACAGAGGAAAGACATCGAGCACAAGACGCGCTGGGTCAGTTGAGGAGCAACATGAAGCACCTGGTCCAGTCATGCGACTCAGACGCCACCGAGAGCTCCTCCGGCGGCGAAAGTTGTGACGAGTTGGATAACTTCCCTACAGACAACTCGCACTACGCGCCTATTCGCAAGCGCGCCAAATACTCCTGGCTCTCTAGGCGAGCCTCGGTGGCCAGCAAATGGACGTGGCTCACTGCACAAATCTCCGACTTAGAGTATCGCATCAGACAACAGACGGAGTTCTACAGACAGATACGAGCAGCGAAGGGTGGGGTCACCCTGGGGGAGCCCGTAGTGTCCTGGCCTCCTTATGCCCGCAAACCCGTGCAAAGCAGTGTGCGACCAGACCGAGACGTACCTCTAGACATCCAGCCAGTTACAAGAGATTATAGCAGGGTGGACTCACAGGGCAGGAAGATTATTATCAAAGAGCCCTCCACCTTGAAAGTGACTGAGCCCGCAGCCAAGAACACTTCTGTGTCTCACGAGCCTGTCAATTCAGACGATGACAGCTCCTTTGGAGCTTGCAGGACGCGTCCAGTGAAAATGATTCGTCGCAGGCGGATCCTGTCGATGGTTGGACTTTATACGACTTCTGTTCGAGCGGCTAAGGAGAGCACAGTGCGTTGCGACTGCATCCAGTCCAACTTCTGTTGTCCGATCTGTTTCGGTCGGGCCAATCATACCCAAGTACCTGATCCTGTGACCCAAGAGCGCCGCCAATGCACAGCACTACTGGACCATTCGTACCATCAGGTGCTCTCTGCTAAGGAGGACATGCCTCTGGACATCAAGTTGTCCGAGCGGTTGAAAAACCGCAGTTGGATAGCCGAGGTGGCGTCTCAAGGTGGCTCGGCTTTGAAGGGACCCGCCGTGCCCACCAAGAAGAAGGTGAAGAATAAGGGAGAGGAGGAGGGTAGTGACAAAACGGCTGAAGAATCCGGCGTCTCCGGCAAGAAGAATTCCAAGAAGAATTACCCGAAGAAGGTTCGTCGGGATAAGAATGGCAGACCCGTGAAGAAGATCAAATCTCGAGGGGCGGACGGCAAGAAATTGCACAGGAAGTCACTGACTGTCCACCACCACAGCGACGATCGCGGCGTCGCTATCAACGACCTGAGCAGTGACGGCGGTGACACCATCTCGGGCGTGGACGGCTCTTCGCCGATCCCGTCGCCCTCAGTGCCGTCGAGCAACCAGGCCTGGGCAGATCATATTCGGCGAAAGCGGGAGACAGACTTCGACATCAACAACATCGTCATTCCCTACAGCATGGCTGCGTCCACGCGTGTAGAGAAACTTCAGTACAAGGAGATCCTCACGCCTACTTGGCGGATCCTCGACGATGAGGACTGTGCGGACCTGAAGGAAGAAGAAAAGTTCGCTGAGGACATCAGCCAAAGCATGTACGAGACCCGTCACGCCAAAGCGGAATTAGAGGAGCAGCGGCGATGGCAACTACCGCTTTGGAAGTCAAGTGGGGGTCAGCGTAGTCGCGCAAGTCGTCGCCAGGATAGCAGTAGCTGCCGCACCGAGGCCTCCAGCGGTTGCAACACGCCTGATCCGCTCTCTCCTGGAATGGTTGAGTCTCTGGAAGTGACCACGCGACCCTCGACGCCCGTCGGGGGATCCTCAACGAATGCTCCGGCCACAGCTGCTGGAGGAGGTGAAGTGTCTGAACAGCAAGTTTCTTCAGAAAAGGCTGCGAGCATAAGAAACCGTCGGCGCACGTCTTCGGCCGCCAAGTCTAGAGACCGCAACCCATCAGAGGACGCCTCTCAAAATTCTCGCTGCACGACTCCTACGCCACAAGATCAACAGCAAGTGGTGGAGGTGGAGGTGCTGCCCTTCGAGTCGAGATCGTTTCCCTTGGATCAGCAGGAGTACGAAGGTATGGTGGCAGAGATGCCCGTGGAAGAGAGACCAAGTGAAGAGACTGTGACATTACCGACGCCGGCTGCCCCTTCGAACGCCGAAGCAAACCCGTCATTGCTAACGCCCGTCAGGACGGCCGGTGCCGCCTGCACCTCTTCGCGTAACTCCAGCAGCGCCGAGGAAGACGAAGAAGCCGACGAGGACACTGAGGAGGACCCTGACTGGAAGGTAGATGCCGAAGACCCCGATGATCCTGAGTGGAACGGCGAAGAGACCAACAGCACTTGTACGAACGCCAACAAGACTCATACAAAGAATCAAGTCAACAGCTCGGGGATCAATTCCGCCAACCCTACTCCAAGCAAGAACAAGAAAGGACTCTCACTCAAGATGCCCAAGTAGTCCTTGTGGGTGAGCTTCTCCAGCGTCGATTTTAGCATGAACTCAGCTCTAGTGCGATCGGTTCTTTGCCTGTCCGCACGTGCAACTCCGAAGAGCTGTAAGAAGTGTCTTGGGTAAAGAAAGAGAAGAAAAATACATTGCGGATTTATTGTTCACCTTGGGAGTACAGTCCAGTCATCTCTTTGTATGCTTGAACTAACACACTTCCTTAACGTACTGTACTATTTCTTCTCTTTCTCTCTCTCCGTCAGATTCATGCTGCCGCTATGGACGCTATTCGCACAAAGATCGCACTAACCGCACTCTTCTCTCGCCTGGTGGTGTGGATTCTGTCCGTGGTTTCCAACGCACTGATTCCCGACCACGACGCCGGCGATGCATTCCGCTGGACCCCCACCCCCCGTGTCAACGAGACCTCGTTCCTCGACTCCGTCATCTCCTTCTTATTCGACGGCCTCACCCGGTGGGATGGCCAGCACTTCTTGCACATAGCAAACAACGGCTACACGTATGAGAGCTCCCTCGCATTCTTCCCTGTTTACCCTGCAGTGGTCAGGCTGGTGGGCGAGCTGGTCTACTGGTTACAGGTGGACTACGGACTGCTCCATTTTTCCAGCGCTCTGAGGATCGCTGCGGTGCTGCTCAACGTCGCCTGCTTCACCGGAGCGGCACTGGCTCTGTTCGAGCTCTCCCGCCGAGTCCTAAGGGAGGACTATCTGGCGTACAAGTCTGCGTTGATCTTCTGTTGGAACCCGGCCTCCGTCTTCTTCAGCGCAGCGTACTCTGAATCACTCTATAGCCTGATGACATTTTGCGCCCTGCTACGGTTGGAGCGGGCGGGCGGTTTCGCCGTCAAAACAGCGTTGTTGCTGGCGGCCGCCAGCGCAGTCCGGGCCAACGCTCTCGTCAATGCCGGCTTCGCACTCTACAAAGGCTTGCGCGGCGCCGCAAGGGAACTTGCTATTCACCGACGGCTCAAGCAACTCGACAAGGCAGAGCTCTCCGAAACCGTAACCAATGTGGTCGGAGACTCCTTGGTGCCTTCAGTGCTCACAGCGTTGGCCACGTGCGCGCCGTTCGTCGCCTTCCAGTGGTTCGCCTTCACACGCTTTTGCAAGGCGAGATTTTACTTTATACCGTGACTGAACTAGGGAGTTGTAGGTGATCCTTTATGGAATTTGCAATCTTAGTGGGTTTTCCTGAGCAGACACTGACCTCCGGTCAAAACGTCTTCAAGTTTGACTGTGACTTTCCACCAGGAAAGTCTTTCAGACATTTATCGTCATCATTTGCTTCTTTGATCGACACCCTCGAAGTCAGTCGAAACTACCCTTAGAGAGTATTTTGACAGTATTACCTAAAGTCACATCGTTAGCATGATAACTAAGCAAGGGGTTCAATATTTCACCAACCATCCGGACTTGTAGTCCCAGCTGTGACCTAGACCTAGGGGGATACCCCGACAGCTGCGAAAGCCCCTACTGCTGCCAGCTGGTTTCTCTTCTCTTAGCTGTCGTGACGTCATCACAAAAGCTTTGCTGTGGACAGACTCAACTGCTCAGAGGATAATGACCATAAATGGGTCCCAATGAGCAGACAAAGTTTACTTTTGGGCATTTTATAAATGAAACGTTGCCCTGCGTGGCCTGGCTTAAGACGGTCAGATGAGACCTCTAGGACGCCCAGTGGAATTCTGTAGCCACTGGACAGTTCCACGTCCGCCTGGGCTTGATTGACGCCAAGAGCCAATATTTTGTCTTTTGTGCTTTTGTATCTTGGCCAATAAGCCAAACCAAGCTTGTCACGAAAAGTTTGGATCGATCACTACACATCAATAGATGACGTCCTTGATGACGGGATCACCGTCATACAAGAGAGATGCTGATACATTGAGTTATGAGGAGGTAACAGTTTTCTCTGAACGACCGAGTGATTTCAGCCCTCACTGTTCTGCAGGTGACCAAACCACGAGACGACTTCACCGACGAGATCGTGGCGTACGGTCGCGATCACGGGCTAAAGATGCCATCAGACGATCCATCCGAGTGGTGCCAAACGTCCCGGGACTTCTCACTACCTCTGCCTTACGCGTACGTGCAGTCGCACTACTGGGGAGTCGGATTCCTGGGATACTACGAATTCAAGCAACTGCCAAACTTCATGCTGGCCGCACCCGTTCTCTACATCGTCGTCGGGAGTTGCCTGAAATTCTTTAGGTGAGAACCATTTGCATATGTTCTACTTATTTCCTAGTACAGAGGTAGTTGACATCAGTTGGAAACAGTTTGCTAGTAAGAGTTGGTATGTTCAATAAAAAACTACACTATTATTTACATAAGGAGGCTCGTCTTGAAAACAGTTCACTTGTGTTTCAGGTACCACCGCTACTATTGCGCCCGTCTCGGGTGCACCTACTTCCACGTGGATCCGGCGCAGCAGCGCGCTCCGGTGTTCGATATCTTCAGCGCCGATAGAGTCCTTCCTAAGGAGTGCTTCCCCTATATGTTGCACGCCCTAGCGCTCGCTGTCTTTATGACGCTGTTTGCCCACGTCCAAGTGTCCACGCGACTCCTGCTCTCCGCCTCGCCCGTCTTCTTCTGGCTGGTGGCGCTACACACGGCACCCCCGAAGCATCCGATGCCACCGGCGCCTGATCTGAACCGTCGCGAGGTGGCGCTTAGACTGGAAAGCGCCAGGAACCTGGACGAGACCTTCCTCAGGTCCTGGAAGTCTGTGCTGACCGACGAGTGGTCGTCGAGATCCATGCTGAACCAAGAGACACGGTGGATAAGAACCTACTTCGTAGTGTACGTAGTAGCCGGAACCGTTCTTTTCTCGAACTACCTACCATGGACTTAGACCATCTGGTCAGACATTGAGGGGTCCGTCCTGTACAGGTTCACGCTGCACAGAGTCGTGACGACATGCAACAAGTACAACCCGTATATGGCGAAAGTAGCTCTCTCTAGGGTACATAGGTGCACCACTGTAGTCAAGACGGCCGTGAGCTATAGACCTTTCACACAATAGGTGGAAATGGTCCCTACAATAGGTATCTCAGCATGGGGCTGTTCAGTGCATACTGTATGCTGATATAGTACTGTTTTATACTGTTGCAGCAGTTAATACGAATACTTGTCATTATTATGAGGAGCAAGATAGTTCCCAGTTCCTACTAAAGCGAAGACTTTACTGCTGGACTATGGTCCAAACTCCTGCCCAATGGACTCACCCTGACAACTGGCTTCTTTGGGACCATTTCATCCGCCTTTCTGCAAGGGGCACTTCCTGGGGCCCAGGGTGTGCCCGCACTTCATGAGTTCTACCGTACAACTCTCTCTTTTCACTAGTTCATTCTTCACAGCAGGGTTGGAATCCTCGTGAAGCCAAGTTTTGCACTCAGAACTAGGCCAGTACGTAGGTTTTGCAAAAAAAAAAAGCCGGTTGTCGAGGCCTTGTTTGTTGTCAAAGGCGGAAGACCAGAGTCTTAGCCCTAGTCATGTACACCCAAAGAGCAAGTTCATGTACTGAGCACGTCTGCTGTCCATGCAGATGCACAATCCTCCTAGTCCTTTTTATCACAACAGGTGCATCCGCGAGTACTGAATGAAGTAGTAGTTGTAGTTTTGAGGGCCAATGAGGAAAAAATCCCCACCCATGGGCCACGTCTTCCTTTGCCTCCTTCGGTGTCAACCTGACGTTGACGCTCCTCTTGCTGTCCCCCCCTCCGACGTTCCTTGTGGGACATTTTGCTGCCTCACACTGTATTACCGTATGCGTCACAATAAAATGCGGGTTTGTAATCTATAGAAAAGTATGAAACTGCCAACATGACAGCACTCGACGATTTGCGGGCCTTTTCCTGCTGTTTTCATTGCTGTTCAAATACCGTAGCTTCCGTCTGCTTTCTCATTTGTTGTACATTCATGGCGAAGTAGCACAAGTCGGTTAAGTGCGCTCCTGCAGAGTGGGAGGGGAAAAGTCACCCGGCTTTTGCTGCCTAGAAAAGGCAGCCAAGTTCGTCCTGCTCTCGCTGTTTCGATGCTTGGACAGCTAGTAGACGTCTTCTGGAGAGAGCCGCAATCATGCATTAGCTAGTAGGAATCTCACACACCATGCATTTACGGGCCTTGGTCACCTTCATCGTGGTTGCACGGTCGGCCTATGCAGTAGATAGGCTGGCGAACTCTTGGAGAGGCAGCGGGAGGAACAAGAGCGACAAGAAGTCTGACGTCGTCGAGGTCACGCCGACCGAGTTGGCTGACTTGATCGCCGATCAAGAGTACGCGCTGACTCTGTTTTGCGACGGTCGCACCGTCAGGTGCGACAAGTGGCTCGGGCTGATTGAGTCGCTCGACCTGGAGGCTAACAAAGCAGTGTGCAGCGGCGTTGTCCTCGCCAGGGTGATGGACGGAGGCGGCGTCGCAACCGAGTACGGCATAACAAAGCTGCCGACAGTGGCTTTGTTCGACGACGGCGTGCCCGACGTATTCGATGGCGACGAAAGTGTCGGTGAATTAGCTCTGAGGCAATGGCTGGTGCAGGAGATACGCAGCGATGATGTTGAGGTGGTTGACGGTAAGGTACTGAGAAATCTGGCGCGCAGGACATCATCGCTCTTGGCAGTGTTTACCATAGAAGAGTCATGGGAGTCCGCCTCGACAACTGTGGATGTGCTCAGGAAGACGTGTGATTCCCTCGATGTATCCATGGCTCAGGTGGTTGGCCTGGAAGAAGCTCTTTCTATTGGTGTAGAAAATTTGCCTGCGCTGGTCTACTTTGAGGATGGCATACCAAATGTGTACGTGGGCGACATCAGGAACTCCGCAGAGGCCGAGGAGTGGCTGTCCGAGCAGCGCACGGCTGACACAGTGGAGAAGGTCACCGAAGAGATATTGCAGTACCTGTCGGTGACGTTAGAGTACTTGGCCGTCTTCTTCACGGGCCCCTGCCACGAAAAGGCAAAGACCGACCAGCAGTGCAGGCACGTCCTCAATCAGTTAGAGAAGATTGACGACGAGCTGGATGCATATGGCATTGCACTGGTTGCCACTGAAGATGTCAAATATGCTGGAGCCCAGCTAAAGATTAGGCGATTCCCAACGTTGGGCATATTTCGCAATGGAGAATTTCTGGCGTATGACGGACCTCTGGAAGATGAACACGACTTGCTCATGTGGCTCGTGGATAAGGAGACGCTGGAGTCGGCGGGACTCATTGAGCAGGTCGGGAAGGCAATGCTCAAGGTACTGATTAGTGAAGAGGAAAATATACTGGTGTTGTTTCACGATGAATGGGTCAAAGAGGTGAAGGACCTGGTGGATAGATTTCACACCATGAACGTGCGCCTGGAGAAGGAGGGCTTCACCTTCGTGATGTGCGATCACCCAAACATTGCCGCCGATGAATTTGGCCTCACGCAAGGAGATGAGCCACTCTTGGTGATGTTCCACAATAAGGTGCCGACGGTCTTCCCAGCTAATGGCGATATAAGAGATCCTAGTGAAGTCGACTTGTGGGCTCACGAGATCATAGAGAGTAGCGAGTCTCCCACCATTGAATTGTCGGTGTTGGCTAAGATCAAGGAAAACATTGAAGACATCTTGGTCATATTCTTCGATCCTCAGAAGAAGCGACATGTAGACTTTGTGACCGAGCTGGATGCTTTTGATGATGAAGGTGCCGACACTTCGTCCGTGAGCAAGGTCCGTGTCAATTGCCTCAGGGCCACGCGCACGATGGGATTAGCCCGGTTGCCAGCGGTCGTGCACTTTGAGCATGGTGTGCCCAATGTCTATGTTGGTGAGATGCAGCCGGATGACATCTTTCATTGGTTGAGGGAGCAAAGGAGTTCGTCCGGTGGAATAGTCAGGGTCACTGGACCAATGCTGGCAGCTCTCGCCGAATCCGAGGAGTTCGTGGCCGGCGTCTTCACCAGTGACTGCAACAACGACGACGACGAGGATGAAGAATGCGCCGAGGCTCTCAGGCCCGTTTTAACTCTCAGTGAGAGGATAGCTGATATTGGCGTTCTGGTGGCTCATACCAGCGATCAAGATTTCATCGGCAAGCTGAACCTTGCTGCGGTGCCTTCTCTAGGACTCTATCGCAACGGCGATCTGCTCCTCTTCGACGGCCCACTGGATAGCGAGTTCACGGCGTTCAGGTTCCTGACGAACTTGGACAACCTGCTATTGGATGGCCAGATAGAAGAGGTGGGAGTCAAGATGCTGCAGCATCTGGTGAGCGAGACGAAGAAGCTGTTTGTTTTCCTCTACCACTTCGACGATGGCCGAGCTCACAAAATTATTCGCAAACTTGACGGCATCAACGACAACTTGGAGAACGACAAGACTCTCTTGGTCAAGTGTTCCCAAGAAGGAGTGGAAGACTTTTTTGGCGTGGGCTACTTGCCCAGGCTAGTATTTCTGGAGGGAAATGTACCTCTGCCCTTCACAGGTGATCTGTCGGACGAGGGCTCCATGCTGCGCTGGATGGCGGAGGTGCAGGCGAGCACGGACATCAGGCCCGTGACTGAAGCCGTGCTCCAGATCATCACAGAAAAAGTAGATAGGGTTGGGGTTGTGTTCACAGGCGAAAAAGAGGGAGAGAACGGACATAACCTGCTGCAAGAGTTGGCCGACCTCCATGACGTTTTGGAAGAGGAGGACATCGTCGTCGTTCGCATCGATGCAGAAGACTACAACTCCGAGTTGGGCCTCGAAGGTCGACTTCCTGCCATCGTGCACTATTCCGGGGGCATTCCTAGCATTTTCAAGGCGGACGAGGAGGTGACTGGGGACCAGGTTGTGGCTCGGCTGATCCGGATGAAGGAGGAAACCTTGATGGAAGAAGTCACTGCCGATATCATGGACTGGCTGATTTATGACAAGGAGTATTTGGGAGTCTTCTTTGCTGGAGCGTGCACAGACGACTGGTGCCATGCAATAGAGCAGCAGCTAAATGAGATCAAGGATGATCTGGCTGCAGTGGGCATTGGTCTTGTTGAAGTGGACGATGTGGACTATCCATTTAACAAACATGAGATTGAGAAGCTTCCAGCTCTGGGACTTTATAGAAATGGCCATTTCTTGAGATATGAGGGACCCTTGGAGGTAGAAGGAGAAGAAGTTGAAAAATGGTTCCTGGACGAAGAGACTCTCAAGATTGAGGGCGTTGTGGAGGACGTGAATGCTGCCTTGCTAGCACACCTGTATGAGGCAGATGATAACATGGTGGTATTGTTCTTTGACTCGAGTGATCGCGATATCGACGAAATCATAGAGAGTCTCGAAACGATCGACGAGAAGCTGGACAGACTCAACATGACTCTCGTCAAAACTGACGATGCTGGAGCAGGCGAACAGTTTGGTCTCACTGATCTGCCAGCGCTCGTGTATATCCAGAGTGGAGTACCGAAAATCTTTCCTGGAGGCAGCAGCCTGCTGACAGACCCTAAGAGGGTACTGAAATGGTTGAAAGCAGAAGCTAACGCCACCAGGGTCCACCTGGTGAGTGACGTTGTGATGGAGAGACTGGTCGACAAGTTTGACTACTTGGCTGCCGTCTTCTACAAAGAAGAGACCGATGTGGCTCCTCTGCAAACCATAGCAGGACAGTGCCTCGCCGCCAGCATAGCGATTGTGAAACTCAGGGACGAGGAGGAGGCCGAGAAGTTTGGCCTGGACTCGGAGAGCCTGCCTCAGATTGTTTACTTTCAGCATGGTGTTCCCTCACTGGTGATGGCTCCAGCGACATCGCCATCGGCTGTTCTGGAGTGGCTGCTCAAGCATAAACGGCACGCTACGATCGAGGAGGTGACGGACAGGATGCTGGAGTCGCTGATGCGGCACTACGAGTACGTGGCCGTTTTCTTCAGGGGTGATCAGTGCAAGGCTAGCGTACAGGACGCGGGCGAAAGCGAAGACGGTACTGACGAAGATGGAGAGGCCGACTTAGCAGAGTTCAAAATTGACTGTGATCACGTCTTGGCCGAGTTGGAAGCAATTGACGACGAGCTTGACGACATAGGCATTCTGATTGTCACTACCAAGGACATAAAGATTGCTGAAGAACATGGTGAGACTTAAATTATAAGGTTGAGTCGGATTAAGTCAGCGGATGCTCTCTGCATCTTTCCAACTAGGAATAGTCAAGTTTCCAACGCTTGGCATGTTTCGGAATGGCCACTACGTCCAGTACGACGGCGACCAGGACAACCAAAAGGAAATGCTTCGTTGGATGACGGACGAAGAGACGCTTAAAATAATCGGAATCATTGATGAGGTTTCAGACACAAGGACTAGAATTTTGTGGCTTTAAACTCTTTCTCTCCCCTCATGAATAGGTCAACTTAGCCATGCTGGAGAACATCCTCCAAGAGGAGAGAGACACCTTCGTCTTCTTCTACGACAGTCGCGATGCTTCGGCGCACACAATCTTGGAGGAGCTGGAGTCAATCGATGAGAAGCTAGATCAACAGGACCTCACTATGGTCAAGATCTCCGACACTGGTGCCAAAGAATCCTTTGGATTAGGGCCGGTTCCACCGGCCCTCGTCTACTTTGAGCGAGGAGTACCTGAACTGTACGGCGGAGACCTGCTCAACGACAACGCCATCATGAAGTGGATGAAGGCGGAACTCAAGCAAGAGGAGATCAAAGAGGTGACGGTACCGATGTTAGAGAAGCTGGTGGAGAGAGGAAAGACCATGGCCGTGCTCTTCTACGATTCAGAAGGTGATTCGAAGTCGTTATAATAGTCCTAGTAAACAAATAGCTATTATATCTATACTTAGAATACCAAAGGGCCAATTTGTTTGCTCTCACTCAACCTCGGTTTCTCCTTGTTCTCCTCTTGGCTAGAAGCCTCCATGTCGGCCTCGGCCTCTATTGCGAAGATTCATCTAACGTTTTGTGTCTCCACATAGATGATGTTGGCGCGAGTGTTCTACGTTCGCTGGAGCACATTGACGACGACTGCGCTCGCTTTGAAATCAGCCTTCTAAAGGTCAATGACGCGGCCAAGGCCGCCTCTTTGGGCATCCACTCCACGCCCGGCCTCCTCTACTTCGAAAATAGGCTGCCCTCCCTCTACGACGGCGACGACCTGACGGACGAGGAGCGACTCTTAGACTGGCTGATAGGACAGAAAGTTACTGATTCTGTCGAGATGGTCACAAGCGAAATCCTGGCGTCACTGGCCGCCACCGAGCGCCACCTCGCAGTCTACCTGAGCGGTCCGTGCCAGGATGACGATGAAGACGAATGTGCCAAACTGCTGCATACTACAATGTCATGGATCGATGTGAGACTGCGAGAGTTGGGCGTTATGCTGGTGACCACGGAGGAACGCGAGTGGGCGAAGCAGCAGCTGGAGGTGAGGACCTTCCCGGCTGTCGGTCTCTTCCGAGATGGAGACTTTGCTCTCTTTGAGGGAGATTTGGCTGACGAGATGTCGTTGTTGGAGTGGCTGACAGATTGGCGCACGCTCAAGAGCGACACCGCCGCCATTGTCGGCGTCAGCGCCAACCTGCTGGACTACCTAGTCGAGAGCGAGACGGATGTAGTGGCATTCATTTACCGCGAAGGAAACCTCAACGACAAAGTTACTCTCGACGGACTTGAGAGGATCGCCGATCAATTGTCCGAGAAGCGCGTTGAGTTTGTCGAATGCAGAGAGACTTTTGCCGAGAAGCGTTATGGACTTGGGGTAGTCCCGGCGCTCGTGCATTTCAGACACGGAATCCCGCTCCTCTTTGCCGGAGAACTCGATGACGCCCTCAGCTGGGTGATGAACAACATGAAGGAGGATTGGGCCGAGGAAGTGACGTCAGCAATCTTCGACGTCTTGGTGAAAAAGCACGATAACTTGGCCGTTGTTCTCACCGACAGCAGCGGCGACAGGTCCTCTGTGGATCTGCACACTGTGAACGCAGAATGCGAGCGCAACAGCATAACCCTGGTTCAAGTCCGCGACCGCAGCAAAGCGGTACAAATCGGCATAAACCAACTGCCAGCTCTCGTTTACTTCAAAAGTGGAGTCCCTGGCCAATTCGTCGGTAATATGTCCGATCATGAGGAAGTCCTTGATTGGATCCTCGCGCAGAAGAAGACTCAGACGATCCCTTTGGTAACCGACTCGCTCTTGGAGCACATTGTAGACGTCTTCGATTACGTGGCAGCCTATTTCCCACTGTCTTGCAAAGAAGGCGATGAAGTTTGTCTGGAGAACAAGCAAGCCGGAGACGATGGGATGGAGGAGATTGCCGACGCTCTTGGTGAGATTGGTATTGTCTTAGTCCGAGGCCGTGACCGCGCTCTTGCCGTACGAGAGTACAATGTGACGGAGTTTCCCTCGCTCTTGCTCTTTTGCAATGGTGCGGTCGTGACGACTGCGCCTTCTAGTGACAATCGGCCGGCTCCTCCTCCTCCTTCAGATCCAGCGGCCATGCTTCATTGGCTGTCGGATCCTCGCACTCTGGAGGTCTCCGGCTTCATAGAGCGGGTCAACGCAGCTACCTTGAGGCATCGGGTCGACGCTGAAGATGCTCTGCTCGTCTTCTTCTGCGATGAGCACGACCGAAGTACTGAGATGATGCTGCAAGAGATGGAGACGGTGGACGACAACTTGGAGAGCGAAGCTGTTGGCTTCGTCCGCTGTCCTGACAGGCGAGTGCTTGACGAATACGGCCTGCGTGCTTGGCCAGCGCTGGTGCTCTTTGAGCGGGGTGTCCCTCTGTCCTACCGCGGCGATCTTAGGAATGACGATGCCATGCTGGGCTGGGTCACAAAGGAACTGAGGGAGGAATACCTGCCAATGATCAAGTCACCCTCTGTCCTTGACTCACTGTTGGACCGCCTTGAATTTGTGGCTGTATTGTATTACCAGGACGTCGGTGACCCGTTGACTGAGGCGGTCTTGTCGGACATGCGCTTGGTAGCCGACGAGGCGAGGATGCACGACATCGTATTCGTCACCGTCAGCGAGTCCAAACTTATCGCAAGGAGTCTTGGTCCCGATCAACCGTTGCCAGCGCTTGTCTACTACGAGAACAACATTCCTTTCCTGTACAGCCAAGGCAACTTGCGGAATCGCAAGGCCGTGCTCACTTGGATGGTGCACCAGAGAAACGTGGCATCCATCGAGGAGGTCCGCGACGTCATGTTGGACGAGATCATTGCCGAGAATGAATTCGTAGCCGTCCTCTACATGGGTCTTTGCGACGATGAGGACGAAGATGCGGAGACGAGCGTTTGCCAGAGGACGTTGGACGCACTGGAGCAGATTGATTCTCGCCTGGACGCGTTCGGGGTGGTGCTTGTGCGTACCCCGGACACTGCACGTGCGCGATATGAACACTGGCTCTCTAAATTCCCAGCGATCGCTTACTACCGCAATGGCGAGTATCTCCGGTTCAACGGCAACCCGGCGGACGGCCGGGCGGTTTTCCGCTGGTTGACCTCCGACCGCACGCTAAACCTGCCGGGGAAGATCGTGCGTGTGAACGCCCTCATGCTGTCTAAGCTGGCGGCCAGGACAAAAAGTCTCTTCGTCTTCTTCTACCGAAGGGGCGACGTGTTTGCAGAACGCGTGCTGCGCGGGCTCGAAGAGGCCGAAGACGACCTCGCCACTGGCAGCAGCGGAAACGCGATTGACTTTGTAAAGGTGTGCGAGGGTGAGGACGAGTGGGGGGTGGAGTGGCTGCCGGCACTGGGGGCTTTCAAGGGCGACGGCAAGCTGACGTTGTTCTTCGGGGATCTTAGACAAAGAGACCAAATTGCTCACTGGATGGAGGACATGACGAAAAAGAAATAGTCACATTTGTCAACAATTTTCCTCATATACGTACGTGGTTTGCAGCAACTTTGACCCTTTCAGACTTACTCTGACGCTTTCCTTGGCCTCCCTCGTTCCCATGAACACCTTCCACTTGTTCTCGGCCCCCACCCCGTCCCGGAAGGACTCACATCCGTACGTGCAGTCAGGCTTAAAAGTCTTCGTCGCATTTTGACATTTGCACATGTTCAGCACTAACTGCTAAACGATTCTGATGCTACAAGCATTGTTGGGACTCCGCCAAGAGTTGCTATGAATATCATGTTAGACGCTTTAAATCACTTTTCTACCAGCTCATAGTTTAGCAGTTAATGTGCAAGATGCGCCGACGTCTCTTCTGAGCCTGACTGTTCATGGGTTCCTTGTTATGCAGGTATAGTAACATTGTTGGTTTAGTGCATACAGATAAAAAGACCGCTTTAAAGCTGACGTTCGAGTTCACACCAAGGATGTAAGCACGCTCAAAACTTTAACGAGTATATGAACATGACAATGAATATACTCTATAGATGTGTGTGCACGGATTATCACAGAAGAAGCGTCAACTGATCTTTGTTCATAGTCAGGGGTTCACGAACGTGTCGAAGGTGTACGGCTCCGAGTAGTTCTTGGCCTTCTTCTTGTACTGGTAAAACTTGAGCGCGGAGTACCCAAAAAGTAGAAGGCAGCCGCCCAAGAGAATCCCACCCAGAAGTGTCCAGAAGTCGAATTCTTTCTCTGTACAGGTGCTTTCGGACGTGAACTTTTGTAATTCCAACGATTTTTCACTTTGCTGCTCAGCTTCTTCCGGCTGCAGGCCAAAATCGTTTGATACACCAGTGGTGGCCGAGATTGACACCGACTTCTCAGTGGCGGAAGCGTTTGTTGAATTGGAGGCAACATCAAACGTGACCTGGACGAAGTCATGCACGATGCTAAGGGAGAAGGAGGCAGAGACAGAGGAAAGAGATGCAGAAGTTGTACTACTGACACAGGCAAGCGTAGGGTTCGAGCTTCTAAGCCCCATGTGTGTGGACTCACTTGCAAAGCGCCTTCTCCTTGACCTCGACGGCCACGACCTCCGGCCGAGGTTGGCCTGCTTGGCCCTGACCAATGCATCTCGCGTCGCCGTCGACGACGCGAAAGACGCAGGACTCGTCTGCAAGACAGGAGAGGCACTCCTCGAACTGATCGCATCCTCCAAGTTCTTCTTCTTCCAGCTGTCCGCCTCCCAAGACGGGCGACGACAGCAGCAACAGCCACAACCAGGCGGGAGCGGTCGCCAGCGTCTGCATCCTCAAAGACTCGTCCGCACTAACCCGGAATTCTGTAGTGCTTGTACAGTATGAGCATATGGAATGATCGAACCTTTGAGTCCGGACTAGATTACACGCACCTGTGGGTCTTCTTCACCATGGCGCTGCTGCTGCTGTCGATCTCTCGTCTTCTTCATGACTACTTTAGTTTCTTCGATAAGACCGATTCTTCTTATCAACCTTTCTGGCCGTGACTCACGTGTTTTCATCGCCTTAGTTGACATCATTGCGGGTATTGTTGCATACGTGCAGTATTTTCTTGATTGCACCGCATCAGTTGTGACAGGTGCGTTTGGGCAAGAACAGCATACTTCACTTAGGCCTACTCATGAACGATTTTTTTCGTCAGCCAGACAAGAACTTTTCCCACTGAGCTGAGCTGGCTCTGTTCTAAAATGAGCTTTCACAAGCCTTTTCTTGGCCTTGAACCCGTGTTTTTGCTGGGTGGACGAGGAAGAGGGGCAAAGAAATGAGAAAGAGCAAAAGGAGAGATTGTCTTCTGTCGGCAGACAAGGATTACCCAATGATCTTGGGCTCTTAGTGGACAGAGAAGAGTAGGATTAGCTGCGATGATGAAATTTCTCTACACTCTCTGAGGCCGAGAAGGTGAGAAATCCCTTTGGCACATCAGGTGTGCGGGTCCGTTTTCCTCCGCAGATCGTGTTTTTGTCAGGACAAAAAAGTTTTTAAGGCCAAATATTTACACACAGACTGACAAACAGCCTCACTTTATGGTCAAAGAAGGAAAAAAGTTTGGATACTTTTCACTTCGAAGTAGCATCCTTAACAGTCACCACTGAGGCGTCCAACAAATATTCGAAAACACGAACAGCATTCGAACCATTTCAGCCAAGGAACCCGTTCGATTATAACAACTGGGCGGTCAAGTTAGGGATTTCTTTCTCTTGATGGCAACTCTGTGGTCAGCGTTACTCGAATTATGATCACTACTCTCATGTCCAGGAAGAATGGAATCTACCTCATCGGAAAGTTATAATATTAATATCATTATATCGACATGGAGAAGTCCGTCCTGGTCTCCACCTCTTCGAGGAGGTGGAGGAACTGTTGGACGTGCTGCTCTCCACGTCTGGTGTGGCAGACGTGAAGTTCGCCTCAATCACCGACGTGGACAGGACCTTCAGCATTGTTGCCTTTGGAATCCATAACAAAAAACACTCCAGCAGTACCAGCATCTACCGTGCACTTGAACTGACTGGGATTCTTTACATAATTGTCAAAAATTACATAATTTTTGAGTAAAAGAATACATACGTGACCTTCCCGTGTCTACTCATCACTAGTGCTGGGTGGAATCACTAATCTGAATCGAATGATGAGTCTTACGAATGTGGATCCCATGGGAGCCTTTAACAAAATCAGATGTGAATCTGATTTAAATACGATTCAAATCGAATCCTTGTAAGTGGACATTTTGTTAGCTTCGGTCTGTCTGTTGTCCGTCACCACTCAGTTCTCAGAAGCCACCGCCGGGCCGATCTGGACCCAACTTTTAGGGATCACTCAGAGCCTCTAGGGATGGAACGAGTTGATGGTTTCAACCTCCCACCTCCTCCATCCCCCAGTTTTCTTTGTAAAACACTGGTTGGGTCACTAAGTAAACTCCAGTTTTTGACTAAATGATCAGCACCCCTCATTTTGTATAATGATAGTTCTTTCTTAGCTGGATCGGAATTGAAAAGCTATATGGGTGACATGATGAGGCGAACAAGTCAGAGTGGAACCTACCCTCGGGAACTGGAGAGGTGTTTCTCCGCCAAGTCTGCCCACAGGCGCTCCTGCCTCCTCCAAGACCTCGGTGAGGACTTCAGGCTGCTAAGTCTCGCAAAGACTGGAATCATGATTCGAATCATACCCAGCACTACTCGTTTCTGACTGCCTCTTTGCAAAGTCTCCTCCTTTATCCAGGGAGAAATTATGCAATGCAGGGAAAAGAAATTTTGTCGAAAGAATGATTTCTATTCGAATCTGTGACCAGGTCTTTCTTTTCGGAATTCCCCGACTTTTCGAATAACATGCAAGCCTTCGTCACCGCCACGTTTCTTATTCACACACTGAGACATATAACAGAGTTCGTGGACCTGCCACAGCTCATGCAGCAATTGTATAGTTGGATGCTTAAATCTGTACTGTACATAACAGAAACAATCTTGACTGGGCTTTGCTGATTTTCCGCACTTTTGCACTTGGTGCCACACACACGTCTCTCTGTCCTCCTCTCTCCAGATCAAGGAGATTCTCCTCTTCTTTGGGCTTGGTGCACCGCACTGCTTGACAAGACACGGCTGCCTCGGAGGCGTCAGCAGCGAATGCTTCTTCCAGCTCCATCCTGGGCTGACCAACTCTTGCGGTGTAGGCAAGTCAAGCCAAGTTCTGAGTCATCTTCCTCCATCGATTTCTTCCTCGCTTTGAAGCCTTTGTTGCATTGAAACCCTGAAACATTGAGGCAACGTCTCAACTCTGGACCTAAAGGCCCATTTCGAGGAGGAGACCACAAAAAGTGGGCACCCGAAAGCTGTTTCCTCTTTTCATTAAGACAGAGGTGCTCGTGCAGAAAAATCTGGCCAGTGAAAGCGGGTCCTTTCCAGGTGCCGACAACATAACAGTCTGCACGTGAGTGTCAAGAAGTGTCTGAGTGAGTAAAAAAAACTTACGCCCAGGTGGTTTAACCTCTTCTCCTCTTCTTAAAACATATTTTCGGGTCCTTTGCCATTTCACGTGTTCTCCCGGCCGTTTTTTTCCCCTAATGGGTGCTGAGAGCAGCTTTTGGCCTCGCACCTTGTTTTCGAAGGCCCTTCGAGGTCGAGGAGGCTAAACTTTTGTCTCGTCTGCGGATGCATTTGGCCTTGTTGCCGTGCAACTGCTCCCAGGTCAGATGCCCGCTCCAACTGGGCAACTCATGGCAGTTCACGTACATATGCCCAAAAGCTGAGCTTAGGCAGTAGCTCAAAAGGCTCACCTACAGAGCTCATCTCTGGTCATAAGGTTACAGTGCTCACAGCTTATAAAGTCATTGCGGGGCCCGGGCAGGATCGACCTCAATGACAAACACCAAAGACGTTGCATTCTCAATGTTTTCTTCGGAAATTGTCGTTCAAGTTCAAGAATGTTTCCACCTCTTTTCTCAAAATGTCAAATTCTTTCAACTTGAAGCCTGGACGTTGAGATCCAGAGGCTATTCGGGCAAAAAGGGACTTTCTGTCCCAACATGAGCTTATTGTTGCACATGTTGCTGCCATGGACTTGTTACAATCACTGCTTTTGTCGGCAGCTCAGACTACAGATGACTTTTTTCAGTCAGCTCCTGGCAATTCCGACCATATAAGCGGCGAGCACTGTATGCAAACACTGGAAAGGTCACGTGTTGCAGCCACATACATTTTGCTGTCTGGACCATGTGAGCCAACGACCTTTTTTCCCCTTTAAGTGTGCTTCAAGTGACTCTGCAAGTGTGCGGCCACGCGTGTAAAAAAGGGAGCGACGTCGAGAAGAACAAGTCCGTGGGCCACACTCATGTAAAACTGTGCGTACAGCACGAACCTGTCTGTCTGGGCGACGTGATTTCTTCCGTCGTCTCCGAAGGCGTTCGCCACATTCGGCGATATGGGACAATTGGTCCTGCGGCATGTGGGCTCGGGGCCGCTCCAAGACCCGTCGGAGCCGCAGGTCCTCTCCACGGGCGAGTCCGGGGTCAGCTCGTAGCAGAAGGAGCAGTGAACCTGTGAACGCGTTCTTTTGGTTTTATCACGCCATCCGTGGTACAGCTCTCGTGCACGTACGGTACCTTCACGTGCCCCTGGTACAGGAGGTGGTTGTTCGGGTCAAATTCCAACCAGCCGTTTTCGGGCGGATCAAGGTTTGGACAGGCCACCCGGACACACCGGAGACCTTCTCGAAGTGGCTTCCATCGTCGGTCCCTCTGACAAACATAGGCGAACGGAGCTGAATCGTTGACCTCTGGTGCTGCGAAGCCGTCGATGCACCGGTAGCTAACCCGGGCTCCCAGAAAGGAACCCCCCCAGTGAACGATCCGGGCGTGTGGAAGACCCGGAGGAGGAGTCTCACAGTGTCGCGGGACGCAATGTGGAGAGTTGGGGGATCTAGAGAACAGCATGATATTGATGTATCTAACATATGAACTTTATATACAGTCCTGACTGTAAGTAATTGCGTCGAGCATGACGGCACCTCCTACGCTGTACTGAAACATGTTAAGGTGGAATTTGGACATGGAATGTGTAGCTGTGATACAGGGACAAAAGGTTGAGTACACAAGTTCAATGTCGAG
>JAAUXU010012151.1_pt1 | contig 48824 bp, 51 predicted proteins | sample 7278151 | NCBI WGS metagenome assembly JAAUXU01 (sample SAMN14350113, study PRJNA611818) | marine sediment metagenome | isolation source: surface marine sediment (1.8m) | place: French Polynesia: Moorea | collected 2018-08
CTCCTACAGCCACTGACTACTCGCCGAATCAACTCTTCTTTGGTCAAATGCTCCGCACACAGTTGCCAGCTTCAGATGCTCTATATCATCCCAGACTTAACTTTCCCACGGCCACGAAAGATGCTGACACAAAGACAATGAAGCAAAAATTTGATCGAAGGGCCAAGGACCTTGCACCATTGCTGCCTGGTCAGCAAGTGCGTGCCCAGAATCACGTGTCCAAGAAATGGGACACACCTGGCACAGTCATTAAGGCCAGGGATAATGGGAAATCATATTATGTCTCATTTCCCAACGGCCGTGCAAAAGTGCGCAATTGGAGATTCCTGCGGCCAATGTCAGCCATCACACCAGCAGAACACAATAGCGATCTGCCAGACTCAATGCCAGATCCCCGCCTTCGTCGCAGCACCCGCCTACTTAAACGAGTGACTTTTGCCTAACTGCCACAGTCCTCCCTCAGTCTCCTGTGCAAGACAAATGGGAATCGTGGACAATACCATCACCAGCACCAAGGCAAAAACGGTCACCAACTCTAAAGGCCTACACCTGCTCGAATTGCATTCTCCCACCGCTACTATTATATTCCTTGCCTTGTTCCTAATTTTCCTTTTGTTCCTGTGCTGCAAGCTGCCGTGGACGAAGATTTGGCTTGCATTCTGCAGACAGTCCCATGTCCCCTCTTCGTCCTCTGAGCCAAACCCGATGGCCCACTTTCAAGGGGCACCATACACCATTTCTTGGTTTCAAATCTCAGTCAGCACTACTTATGTAATATTATTTGCTATTTTGCTCATGCTCACCTTTATCTTTGGTGCGATGTTTGTAAATATGAGTTAAGGTGTCAACCCCCCCCCCCCCATGGAGGGAGGAAGGGAGATGTTCTATCCCTACACAACATAACAACCTGGAAGGGCTCCTTGTTGGCAACCCTCAAGTCCTAGGACATCTACCTGAGGGACAAGCCCTTATCTTTCAGCTGGAGGAGAAGATGGCCCTTGAAGAAAGGGAAACCTTTTCATTTTATATGTGAAGCATTTAAGCATAGATTAAATAAATGATACAAATATCAATTAAACCAAGCTGAAAACCATCAAAAACAGAAATAATTCTTGTTGTTACTGTTTCTGCTGTTGTTCATGATTTTCAGCTATATGAGAACCATCATTAGTAACAGGAGTCATGATAAGAACATCACCTATCTCATCTTACTGATTCAAGTCAGTGACTTCATCAACATCATTATGAATAACAAGACATAGCAAAACATCATATCTATGATTTCATATCAGGTTTGTACCTTTTTATTTTTAGCATGGTGTAAGATAAATCTTTACCAGGACCTCTGTATTATATCTTCCAGTAGGACCACTCAATTTTTCGGAGGAAACTCTAGAATTTCCTCCCAAAATTGGGTGGTCCTATACTACTGACAAGGGTGACAAAAATTCCAAAAAGCAGGCACAACAGAAGGACAACAAAACTTCATCCGACATGCTCAAGAAGTGCCCATACTGTGGTGCCAGCCCCCACACACATGACAAGTGCCAAGCATGAGCGGCCATATACAATACTTGCAACAAAAAAGGCCACTGTGCAAAGGTTTGTCGCTCTGGATGCACTCAGGCCAGCAACAAGTCCTCTTCTGAATGACTCCTTCGGGATGCGCACATAGCATGCAGTGTGTCCCCTCACACCCGGGTGCGCATCCGTCAAAAGGGGACCTTTTCAAGCCTGCTGAAAGACACCACTTTGATTCCTCCAGGACCAGCCACCTATTTACCAACACATCTCGCCTACATGGCGTAGGCTACGCTCTCATTCAATACAATGGGCAACAACCATGCATCGTGCAATGCGGGTCAAGATGCCTCTCCAATGCTGAAGCCAACTACGCCGCCATTGAATTGGAATGTCTGGCAATCATCTGGGCTATTGACAAATGCCGGATATATTTGGCCAGATCTCACTTTGAAGTCTACTCTGACCATAAGCCACTCAAACAGATCTTCGAAACAAGAAGCTTGGACAACCTTGAAGGATCATGTGTACAGCTACTCATTCAGGTGTCCGCATACACATTCTGATTCTGATCTGATTATCTGGAAGCGTCTCTCCAGACGCTTGCAGTGCTTGACCTGAATATTGCCCGGCTTGAAATAGAACTCCAGTACGAAATAGCACACAGACTTAACGGATGAAATGGCTCAAAATCATTGGGCTAATACCTGATGAGCCTTTGCTCGTCCTTTTCGTCGAAGTCGTGCAAAGGCCGCGATGTCCTCGTCTTGGCATCTGGATCGAGCTCCGTGACCAACAGGGAGTGTCCAGCATCTGCTAGGAGTGAGTGGTGAGTGTTCTCCCAACCGAGCAAGCAGTCGCCATATACGTTCACGATGTCAGCCATGTCGTCTCGGGCGTTGGCCTCTAACCAGTCCACCACGGTCTGAGCGCGTCTCAGACTTTGGTCTCGGTCAAAGAGCGAGTTGATCGCCGTCTTCTCGGTCTGAGGAAGCGATGATAGCTCCTCAAACGACACGTCGTCTTTCTTGTAAGCCAGCACCTTCGCTGCGAAGAGCTTGCCGATCAGGCGCCACGTGTTGCGCTCCTTCGACAGTGCTTCATGAATCTGAAACCGATCAGGAATTGGTTAAGTGAATACCAAGAAAGGTCATGTACGTTCTTATACCTCTCGAGCCCGTCTTCCTTCTGTGACGCTGACAACTTCAGTGGTCTTCTTCAGACGGACTAAGTGCTCCTCCAGAAGTTCCTCGTATTCCGCCACTTGATCGAGCATCCGATCGGGAGAGAAACCGTCGCCTTCGTCATTGGTGGAGGAGGTCACAAAGTCGACGAATAGGTTCTCGGTCGCCAAGACGCTGAAACCGGACTTGTCACCTGCGTGTGCGAAAGTGGAGAAGGTGTTTGTGAGATGTCTTACAGTCTCAGACGTGAGACTAGTACCATGAGGACGTACGGGTCCACCGAGTACGCTGGACACAAAACAAAACTCACCTAAGGCAGCAGATTCGTCAAGAGGCTGGTAGACGTAGGGCACGACTCTGGTCACCTCGGCCTCGTCCGGAAAGTGTAACAGTGACCGCTCCGGTGCCTCAGACGGCGAGGCCGCCGCCACCGCTGGGGCAATAGATGTCCCACGCGGCGTCTTTCCCGACAGTGCATCCCGAAGGAGCAGCGACCTCCGCTGAAGCAGTCTAGACGAGGGCCCCTTTCGTGGGGGCGGGGTCGCCATTGACGGAGACCCCGCGGACATCGTCAACAAGGACAACTTCCAGGTCAAGGCGGAAAGCAAGAAATCAAAAAAGACGCGGAGCGGCAGCAGCTGCACCGGGGTCACAGATCTGAGCCCTCCAGATGGGGTACCCCAGGCAAGCTGATGAGCTGCTGGGGCCGGGTGCGACGTCAGCGCCCCCAAGCGGAAGCAATAGCCTCAGTTCAATGGAAGGACATAACGTTTTATAAAGGTCGATTTTTCATATAACGCAATTTTTTGGTATCACTATATCGACAATCCCCTGAAAGATGATTCTAACTTCGAACCTGAAGTCTGGAACATTTTTTTGCCTTGAGTTTGCATGTTCATCCCCTGTTTGTTCCGTGTTCTCTTTATTGAACGGCGGCCCCGATCTTTTCTTCCGCATGGGGCGCTTCTGTCGCACCCGGCACCAACAGCTCGCCCGGAATGCTTGATCTGCAAGCTGAGACCTGTACCGGGACCGGGCAATCTTTCTCCCCCCAAGTAGCGATGCAGCCAAGCTCAGATCGCGTCACGCTTCCGGCTTGGCATGGAAAACTAGGCTTAGCCCGGGGCCTCAGCCAGCCATACTTCGGACTTAGCTCCGTGGCAGAACGTGCAGCGTTGATTTGACATCATGACCCTCAGAAGCTTCTGGTGACCGAACGTTTTGGCATGCCGAAGGGGCTGATGAGGCGCCCGCGGTTCAGCTGATTGACGCCAGAGCACATCCTGAAGGTCTGGAGATTGTGCTGACGGAGAAGTTGTGACGTCAGCACGTGGTCATGGTGGCCTTGGACTGGGCAAGGCAAAACTTTGCTTTATGTTGACGATAATCACCGCCAAGACTTGCGGCAACTATGAAGGTTCTATGAAGCTGGAGAAGAAATGTGACAGCTACCAGATACTGGAGATTCATATTTCAGCTCCGGTTTTGCTTCCCTCAAATGCATATAACAAGATTGTCGTGGCAGGAAAACTGCGGAAAATCCCGCCTCCTCCTTAACGCTCTTGGACAAGGTGTCCAACAGGCTACTTCATGGCACCGACCAGTGTGACCAGATAGAAATCACGAAATTTCGCCGACCTCGTCAGACAAAACAAAAAGGGTTGCTAGATTTCCTCAAGTTGACAATTTCCCTAGCAGAGAAATAATTGACATTGACATGAGTTGTCATAATTTAAGTTGTTAAGACAGACATCGCCACAAGAAGACGCCATGGAAAATTTTAAGAAAGGTTTACTGAAGTCACAGAAAGTTAGGTTTGACCTTTTTCTAAGGCAAAACAATCCTGAAGTGCGCCTTAAATTTTGTGTGCATTTAATCCCCTGAGTGAAGTAGCTGCAAAAGTTTTGCCCCCAAGAAAGGTAATCAAGCCTCCTGAGGAGGATTAGATGCGGCTGCAAAAGGCGGAAAGTAATGATGTCGTCCCCAAACCCACATCAGTAATGAATTCATGGAGAACACTAATTTTTCCTTTGACGTTGTCTTATTTTGTCCCCATAGATGATTCGGCGTCTGGCAACCCTGGCAACGGCATCAGGGAGAGAACATCAGCCTCAGCTCCTCCTGTACCAGCGAGAGCGGCGGCGTCCACTGCCCGGTGCGTTTGTTGGACTGGTGCGGTGACGCTTTTCTTTTGGCCAACGATACAATACTTTGCACAACAGTGACGACTTGTGAACGATGTCTCGGTCCGTGAGAGCGGAGACCAGGTCGAGGACTAAGGATGACGTCAGGAAGGTCATGCACGCTGTGGACAAGGTATGTGCAACTTTGTAAGGTTTCGACCTGGTCCAGCCCGAGGAACTTCTGCAGGTTCGCCACTGGGAGAAGCGGTGGGTGACGATAGCCGACACGTCGATGAAGATCTTGAAGTGGGTGCCCGTGGAGAAGAAGAGATTGAAGGCAGGAAACAGCGCCCTGGTGGCGGCGGCAGCGCAGTCATTGGCCTCGTCGTTCAGGTATGACTGGACGTGAAAAAGAGGAAAAATAGCTTTAACAGAACCTCTTATCATTGCACCTGACAGAGTCCAACAGGAGGCGTTAAAGAAATCGCAGCAGGGCCAGACGCTGAGTTCGGCCATGTCGGGAACCGTCGGCAAAGGCGGTGCCGCTCCAGGGGACAAAGACAAGCCAGCTGCGACTAATCCATCGATGTGAGTGCTGAGTAGGATTGAGCTTCGCCATCCGAGATTTCCTCTAGTGATTGAGTACATTTTGGAGTAATTTCTTTATGTTTCAGATCTGAGTTCGTTGGTGAGGACTCCAATCTATCCATGGGTTCAGATTCTATGGACTCATTCCCAAAGACCGAGGTGAAGTGACTTCAAATGTTTCTTTTATTGCTGATTTTATACGCAAATGACATCACCATTTTTTTATCTATGAGACGAATATACTTTCTAGTGTTAGTCAGGAAACAAGGTTCATGAGGAGAATGTCCAAGGTTAGGTACGTAGAAGGACCGAGGTCATGCAGGAGGGCAGATTGATGAGGGACAGGGGGCAACTGACCATATTTCGAGTCTCGCAGTGTAAAGCGAACAAGCTATTGGACCCAACTGCGTCATGAAAATAGTCGCCTTTTTATTGATTGTTTAACTGTGCATAAACACTAAAAATACGCGTGGCGGATAAGTTAATCATTTTCTGATCTTTTCGTTCTAAGTGGTACATAAATGATGCAGTACCAAAGATTATTATATTGTACACGAAGATTGGACAATCGTCCTCAAAAAGCTCCATACCGTTTAGTACGGCTTCATGGCCTTACAACACTGGTCACATGACACTTGAATTAGGTTCATCACTCTTCCTGATGCAAATGGAAGTATCCTCTGGAGCTTGAGGGCTGCAAGACTTGTCCACAGCTACAACCGTGTGCTACTCACGTTCCTATGACGAGAAATGTGCAAATATTGATGCAACCTGGTTCTTATTCACTGTCTTCTAGTGAAGCTCGGAACAAGAGTCTCTCTCCTCTGCTTTGACTCAAGTTTCTTCATTTGTGCCTCTGGTTCTCCATACATCTAGCAATTTAGAGGGTGGCATCTCTTTCGCCCATAAGTCGGTACCAAGTGGAGCTTCGAGGACGTCACTTTTCAATTTACGTACTCAACATAGTAATCCAGAGTAGTCATCACCAGGGAACATGAGATTAGAACCCTTTCGACTAATTAATTGATGATCATTAGCAGCAAACAACTTTTCCTAAAACCAAATTTGGACCAGTCCGGAAGATAAAGGTGACATAAATGTCGACTTCTTTAAAGAATCTTTCATACTGGAGTTTTGACCTGCAACTCGACAGATGCAGCTTTCGAATTTGGCGGAGGAGTACACAGTTATGATCGATCACACGATCTCTAAATTCTCATTCTTTCACGAGAACATGGCAGTCGAGCTCTGTGCGATCTGCCTGACTCTTGGCACCAGACCCTGCCAAGCAAGGCCACCAACGACCTTTCGGGCCCCTGCCCAAGGATTCATGGCAAGGGTGGCGGCCACTCGGCACCAGTGGGCCGCGTACTCCAGCAGGCCCCAAGGAGGATGTCCTCCGTTTAGGTATCGGACGTACGTAAAGCCGTCCCGCCGCCGACCCTTGATGTTGTAGTAGTAGGGCAGAAAGAGGTGGGGGCTGAAGCCGCGGTTCTCGTAGAAGGAGATGGCCTGTGAGTTCGTCGTCAGAACGTGCAAATACACGGCTCTGACGGCGCTGTCCTCGTAGCCGCCGCCACCGTCGCTAGTGAGATGCGATATGAGATTGCCCAGGAGGAGGCTAGCGACGCCGTTGTTCCTGAGCTCTCGTACAACGCCTAGAGAAAGGACGTAGGCCACTTTCGTCGACGGCCCAAATGTTGCAGCTAGAAGCTCGGAATCTTCTTTGGGCAATTTGCCGAAGTCTCTTATCTCGGCTACAACGAGTCCAATGATTCTGCCGTGCAAGACGCATGCCACTGAAAAGAACTTGGCCGAGGAGGTGATGTCGTTGTACCACGCATCCGGGTAGTCGATGGGGAACCACTCCTTGCACAGGCGTTTTACCTGGAGATCAGAATAAATATCAAGTACGATGCACTCTTCTACGATGCGATGTACTGTAACAACTGTAAGTTCACCTCCGGCAAGTCTCCGGGAGTCAGGAACCTTAGCTGAAGATCTGGAGAGTTCGTCAGAGGCACCCTTGACGGGGGCACTGATGACGACGACAAAGGAGAGACTGGCTGAGTTGGCGAGGGTCCTGTGGACACCGGGCCGGATGAGATGACTAATGGAGGCACGCGGGAGTCGGCCCCCAGGCGGTGCTGGCACCACCGGACTGAAACAGCGGCCGGTTGCTCCGGCGTAGACTGTTGCTTTTCTTGTCGCTGTCCCAGCATTTTCCGCTGTCTGGACTGCTGGCGATGACGATGGTGGTGGCCTCCGGAGGACAGCGGGGGCGACATCCTCGCTAGGGCAGGGCGCGCCCGCTCCTACCTCCCTAGGGCGTGCCTACGCCGCCTGCCAAACTTGTTGGACAACGTGTCGAAGAAGAACATGGCCACAGAAGGGAGGAAGCAAAGGGACCCCAAAATTAGTCGAGCTGCCGATCAGAGTAGCCAGGCTCAGCCTCAGGCTAACGCCTCGGCCACAACTTCTGCACTGCAGCTGTCTCGCAGCTGCTGGACTTGCTGCTGTACAGGAACGCTAAGGCAGTGTGGGGCGGCAACAACTGGACTGCCCAGACGGCTCTTTTGGCCCCGTTGGCCTGGGCGAACAGGGTGCATAAGGCCTTTTCTTCCGTCTCAGGCCTCGTTATTAGGCCCATACCAATGATACGATCGCAGATAGCTCTCACGATTGTATTGCAGGAAAATGCGACATTGTAAATGGACACAGTGAAATGCATTGTTAGTGCAAATGGCTATAGAAATTGTAAAAAAAAACTGTACAAAAAAGCTGCCAGTTATGAAAATGCACCGAGATCGTTGTGACGATGTACGTACAGTGAGTATCATGGGTGAAAGAACGAGTAGGACACTCACATCTACTACGTATATACAACAATGACATCATAGTTTACAGTCGGTATGTGGCAAATATTGCAACCATTCCCTCGGTCGAAGTTGTTGTACTACGGTAGATGGCAAGCGGATCACGAAGTGTCCGCCATGTGAACGGTGGCGGACACCACGAACTGATTGGGGTTCTTGTTGGACCTCAGCACCGTTCTGGGAACACAATTCTCTAGGCCTGTAGTTTGTGACACATTGCAAAATGGCAGTTTCTCATCTTCACCTTCCCCCCCGGTCGGGCCGTTGTTGCCGTCTTTCCCCGTCACAGACGACGACGTAAGGGCTGGTGGAGAGGAAGCTCTTGAGGAAGACACTCCAGATAGGCGAGGAGGGTGTTGGTGATAGCGGTGATGGCGGGCTAGCCTTTCTCGGGCAGGCCCTGAGGCAGTGTAGGGTAGAATGACTTCAGAGTCAAGGTCTCCACCCAGTGGGGTCATGGTGGAGTAGCCGTGGTCCGAGGAATCGGTGCAAAATCCCCCAACCTGGGGAGCCAAGGGCCGCCGAACGTAGGAGGGGTTCATCCTGAGGGGGAGAGGGAAGAAAGGATGGCAATGAACACATCAGGCTGTAAGCATGAAACGCTACATGGCCAAACTAACCATGGGATACCTACCTATAAGGAGAGATGACCACCCCAGCGTCTGCGTTTGTTAAGGCAATGGTGTTGCTGTGGCCGCCCATCTCTCTCATCTCCTCCTCGCCGTCCTCGTCAACCTCAATATTGGACACCACCCTGGTGGTCCCTGTTCTCCTCCTCGGGCCGAAGCCGGCGCTGCAGGCGTCGCTAGCGTCACTTTCACCAGAGAACTTCTGGCGAAAGCAAAAGACCGACAAAGTCATGAAGATGAAAAATACGAGGATGCCGCCCACAATGGCACCAACGGGAGAGACTCGTGATTCATTATCCTCCGACGACGACGCAGCAGCAGCCGAGGACGCCGTCCTGCCGCCGTGACGTAGTAGTGGCAGCCTCAAGGTGGTATAGGGATTGGCGGTGCCGACAGCACCTCTGAAACATCGCTCTTGCTTGGCGCAGTAGGGGTGGACGATGGGTGAAAAGCTCGCCGTGAATTCTCGATCCACCTCCACCTCAATCTCGCACCAAGCGCAGCCCGCCGTTGACGTGCAGGACAGCTTGTCCGTGTTCTCTTCACAGCTCGACTCTGAACACTCTGGCAATCCATTCAATTTTGCTTTTTCCTTATGCACCAGCATGAACCTGGAATCCTCAGCCATTGCCACCAAGGTCTGCAAATCACATGTCTCTATCTCAGAGGTGATTTGTCCTCTGCGCAATCCCGCCGGGCATGACGAGTAGGCCTCCGTCATTGGGCACTCGCATGGACACTCGCAGCTCATCTGGCTGTCGCTGTCGTTGTCGCAAATGATGCAACTGCTGTCAGTGATGCTGCACGGGCAGAAAACGGGGGAGCCGGCGAAACAAGAGACGTTGGCCATTGCTACAACTAAATTGGTGTTCTTGACCGGAGCCAGCTTGTAGGCCTTTCGGCAGGAATGGATATCGCCAGTAAAGACGCCGTGGAGACTCTCATTGAAGCGGTAGTGTCTGCGCACGGAGCCCGAAGCGAAGTCGTTGCAGAAGAGCTTGTTGACGATCCCGGAATGTCCCATCAGATCTCGGCCGACATTCGGCTCCCGGTGGTTGAGGTGCTGATGATCCAAAGGTCCGGTGTAAGTGGGATCAGACATGATGGGATGCCACGCCAGCATCCCGTCTTGATCAAACAAAAAGCACACCAAATCTTGGTGACCGTTGCACTCTGGCAGTACCTCGCTCAAAATCTTTCCGAGCAGACCCAGGGGAAAGGTCAAGCCGGCCACAATGGCGCCGGCGTTTTGTTTGGCAACCAACTGACTGACTGTAATGGCATAGCCGGCCCCTGATGGGTGTAGCCTCGGTCCTGTCACAATCGTCCTCTCTTTGAATCTTTCACACAGCATGAACCACTGGCTAAAGCTGAAGTCCCAGCTGTCAGGGATCCTCTCACCGGGGTAGGAGACTAGAACACCCGACGAAGAAGAAGCAATGAAGCGACCGATGATGTCATAATTCTCGCTTGTCCTCTTCCTCGCTCTCCAGCTGGGAATCGCTGCCTGAACTAAAGTTGTCATGTCTTCACGTACTTCCTTCCTCAGTCCCGGATTGACAATGACTCTGGCCTGGTCGGTCAAGTAGGCCATGTAGCTCTGCATGACCTTTGACGGATCAGAAGACGAAGAAACATCCACGATGCTGTCAGGCTGGGACAAAAAGGCCTGAGGCGAGAGATACAATGTGGCGGAGTCGATGGTGGAAAGGGAGTTGAAGTTCTTGCATAAGAGGGTTCGATCCTTGTCCGCAAAGAGATCCAGACGATGGTAGTAAAGTGGAGGCAGATCGGACAGGACCTCCTTGGAGTCTTCTGTGAACTCTTCAGTTGCTGTCGCTTCTTTCGGCGAGGGAATGGTGACGACTACAACAATGTAGTCGGACTCTTCGACCCATTTCCAGGAAAACACTTTTTTCTTGTCACTGTTCGACATTTTGGACTCCCTGCTACCGTATGGCAGGGCCACCATGTGACTGGTCAGCTCGTACGGGTCTTGAACATTCTCAATCTGTGAGAACAGCACGTGAGTCATGATCACGGAGCTGTCCGCAGTCTTCAGAAGGGGGTGGTACAAAACTAGAAGGTCACTGGAAGTTCCTTCTCGCGACAGAAGACAGACATATCTATCCCTTTGGTTGGGAGACGCAGCAAAGTCAGCCAGAAAGGACTTGGCCGAGAAGTCGATGCCAGTCACTCCGACGAAGCTGCCATCATCAAGAATAACAGGTGCGGCAAAACTGAACACAGGGGTCATGGAGACGGTATCAAAGTTGGGTAGGATCACAGTATTTTCATTGGTAAGGTTCTTTACATTTGCTCCAGGGGGAAGATAGTAGTTGCCTGCGTTGATCTGCTCGGTGGAGCTCACGTCAGTGAATTCACCATTGCTTCCACTTAATTGCAGCATGAAGCGTCGCTCTCGCTTTGAAGCTCCCAAGTCCTTGTCCACCAAGAAGTAGCTCTCTACAATGAAGTTGTGCCGGATGTTTTCGGAGAGGGCGGCCAAGACGGGGGTGACGTCCGACTCACTTCTTCCAGCTGATATGTACGCCAGCCTGACCACTGACTCTGGAGGAATACTGTTGGTATTTTTGACAATTTCTCCAACTGCTCTTAGGACGGCTGTGTGATTTGTCACGGCGTTGAAAGAAGGCTGGACTACGTTCAAGAACTTGGCTGCTTCAGTCTTAGCGTCTGAGGTGGCACGGACTAAGCGCCGAACGAGACAGTCGGGGTCAAGGGGATAGTAGAAGGCAGCAGGTTCTTTCACACCCGGTTCGGCTGCAATGATGCTGACTTGGTCTCGGTCACTCAAGCCCGCCAGCTCCCGGTGGACCAGTGCTCGACCCAGGTCGAGTTGTGCTGAAGTTGTCACCGCCCTGTCCAACACGACTATTACTTGGGCAGGGCCGCCCGAGCCAGAATTGACGACAGCATGGACAATTGCACGGCGGCGTGTGTCGCCACGATTGCCACATCCGTCGGCAGTCGTCAGCTGAGCCGCTGGATATTCGAGGTGATCGCCCCCGATCCCGACGAAGTACTGCCAGCTGAAGTCTCCGTCGTCCCCGTCATGGTCCAACGTCTCTTTGAAAACCCTGGCTAGATCGGAGGCCCTCTCTCGCTCAAAGGGATTGTTGTAGTCCTGGCCACCGAGGCAGCCGAGGGCGCAGTTTACGTTGGCGCCGAACCTCTCATCTAGGCGAAGGAGACTCTGCCTGACCTCGCAGCAGGAGACCAAGGGCGGCGCCGCCTCCGTCTCGTTGCGGCCCGAGGAGGAGCTCCTACCTTGCAGTCGGCTTCTCAGACCCTTGACATTCCTTCTCAGTAGGATCCGGTTCCGGTGGATGCGCTTGACCAGACTGCTGACCAATGCCGGCAAGGACGAAGAGGTGGAAGAAGATCTCTCGTGTTTCACTTGGGCGGCGACGGTTTCAAGTTGAAGCTCCTCCTCGACAAAGTTCCTCAGCCTCTCTCCTAGGGCCGAGGCGCCGGCCAGGAAGGACTTGTCGGCGTCGTTGTTGGCGGCCAAGACCGCTCCCAGGCCGAAGACGAGGATGCTGAGCGAGGCTGGAGAGACCATGTTAGCCAGCGCGTCTCCCCATCGCCTCTGGTCTTCTCGCCACACCCTCGGCTCGGCCTTGACCTTGTTTCATGGCCTTTTTTGCCCAGGTTTTTCGCCAGTCTTTCCTCCCCTTCCTTGGACTACCTCCCTTGCCTCCTTTCTGTGGGGCCAAAAAAACCCACAAGAAAGCGCAGAAGCGCTAAGAAGCTTGAAGCGTTCAAGCCTGCCTGGGAGGAGTCGATTAGCTGCCTCCTCGGCTCGGTGCTGCTCACCGACTTGTGGTCCGGCTCAAGCTCGAACTCCAATGTTCGCCTGGCAGCCCGAGATGGTATAGGTCTTACTCGAGCCGAAGCCATTCCTAGTCAGCTCAGTTTGTTTTTGCATCTCTCTCCACCAAGGTAGGCCAGGCCGGCCACGTCTGCCGCGAGTTCATCGTCCTTTGTGCCGGCACGGCGACGCCGAAGGTGACCGACCGACCGAGGTTACACCTGAAGACGTTGCTGCGCACGTCAAACCTTGCAGAAGATTTTGGCGATCATTGAAAAAATGCCTCTTCCCAAAAAATGATGGCGTAAAGTTATTTTTTCTTCTCAATGAGATGTCCCGACTCATAAGGCCCGGACGGTTTGACAGTTTTTTTTTCGGTCGATCAGCTGTGTTTTGGTTCAAATGTTGACAAACAACTAGAGGGAGGCGACCTTTGTCGTCTGCATCTGCGACGCAAAAATCCCTGCGCCGGCGCCACTGGCAGTTCTATAGTTCAGTCACTGGATCAGGATCAAGATTTGTTGTTCTGGAGTAGGAGAGTCTCTCATGGCGCCATTGTTGTTCCTCCTCTTCGCCTTGGTGTCCCCTTCAGATGGGCGCAATCCCATCATTTTAGGTTAGTAAAAAAAACTTAGGGCCTGCCAATCATCAGCACTTTGAGAATGTTCGCCTAATTTACCTGCTGAATGTCACATTAGGTTTTGTGCTGAAACGTCTCTTTTTTCCTCACTTTTTTAAAGACTTTTTCTTAAAAAGACTTTCTTTGACTGATCGACTGCATTCACCAAGAAGTCAGTGAATAGAAGTCTTTTTTTCACTGACTTTCTACTTTTCTCCACTGGTTTGACTTCCTGGCCTTGCCTCGTATGCCCAAAATTGATACTTTTGGGATGATTTTTTGGGGAATAACCTGCTCAGTGAATAACGTTAATTGTGTCCACATTCCTTTTTCGTCATCAATTTACGTCATTTGGGAAGCACGGCTAGTTACGAAACCGCAACCGAAGGAAGGCACATTTCATGTTGACAGGATTGTGATGGAACAAAGCCTGCAAAATGTCATGTAGAATAGAATTGCAAGCCTTCAAATCTGGCGAATTTTGTGTTGGAAAAAAAACCCCACCATTTCTATAAGAAAATGCCGTATTAACAATAGGGTCTTTGTCTTGCTCGTTTGTCTGCTTGGCCTAAAACTTTTAGCACATCCCAAATCTGACAAATAAAGTAGGACACTAAAAGTTCACTTTATTTCTTTGAAGAAATAGTGTTGTTATGCAAGATTGTGCGTTTCCTTCAAGAAACAGATGAACAAAAGAACAACTCCCCCCCTTATGTACTGAGTAATGTACTATCAAATTCTTAAAACAAATGCGCAATTTGGACACAGTGAAGTGACTGCAGATCGTAAAATGACCATAGGATACAAGGATCAGAAGCTGATGCATTGCATTAGTCCACACGTGATTCTTGGAATCTTGTACATTATGTTTTCGGAATAAGTTGGATGATCGGGGCCCCCTAGCAATACCGCCCCAGGGTTATTAACGGCAGGAATATCAGGTACCTAATTATGATGATCTGTTTCTGCCTCCTTCAGTCCCCGGCGACGGCGGCAGCCAGGTGGAGGCCCGCATCAACAAGACTTCCGTGGTGCACTATCTGTGTGCTCGCACTAGCGATTGGTATGACCTGTGGCTCAACATCGAGCAGATGGTTCCTGAGGTGATCGACTGCTGGGCCGACAACATGAAGCTCCTGTATGACAACGTCACTCGAACCACGCGCAACAACGACGGCGTGGAGATCAGAATTCCAGGCTTCGGCAACTCCTCGACTGTCGAGTACCTGGATCCCTCTCACCTTTCGCTCTCCATCTACTTCGCCAAAGTGGCCGATAGGCTGGTCAAGGGACTGGGCTACGAGCGCGGTGTTAACCTGCACGGTGCGCCCTATGATTTTCGAAAAGCTGCCAGTAAGAGCATTACAATAGAATGTTTTGACGAATCATTGTTTAAACACATTTCATTATCCCTCTAGATGAGCACAGCAAGTTCTTCAACGATCTCAAAGCACTGGTGGAGAAGACATATGCCAAGAACGGCAACAAAAGGGTGATCTTTATCTGCCACAGCATGGGCTCGCCCATGACGCTGTACTTCCTCAACCAGCGCACTCAGCGGTGGAAGGATAAGTACGTCCGTGCATTCATCACGATGGCCGGTGTGTGGGGAGGCACCGTCAGAGCCCTGAAAGTCTTCGCTCTGGGTGAGACGCTGGATCTGGATGAAGTAGTTTCTGCTTACTCCAAAGTGTTTGTACGAATGTGCAGGTGACAACCTCGGCACGTGGATCGTAAGTCAAAGGAGCCTCATGGTAGAGCAGAGGTCGAATCCCAGCCTCGCCTGGCTGATGCCCAACGACCGCCTTTGGAAGTCGGACGAGGTGCTGGTGGAATCTTCCAACGTGAACATCACGGTGAACGATATCGACAAGTTTTACACGTTGATGGGCCACCCCGAGGCGGTGCTCATTCATGAAGACGTCAAGGGCCTGGTACACGATCTCACTCCTCCTGGGGTGGAGATGTTCTGCCTTCACGGAACGGGGGTTCCCACCACAGAACGGTAAGATCTGGTCGACCTACGCGCGCGCCGCACTCACGTGTTAACGCTCTTTTGACTTTTAGGCTCGTCTACAACCAGTTCCCGTCGTCCACGCCATCCATAAGTAAGGGTGACGGCGATGGAACCGTGAACATTCGTAGTCTGCTGGCCTGCACCCAATGGGAGGGCAGGCAAAAGCAAAAGTTTCATCACCACATATTCCCCAAGTTGGACCACCTCCAGATACTGAGAGACGACTCAGTGACGGAGTTCGTCAAGAACGTGGTCCAGTCGCTACTGGATCGTACAGAGGCAGAAACTGTTGTTGAAGAACCGACAGTTGAAGTGCTGTTGTGACACCAAGTTGCCGATATGATAACTTATTAGCGCTTCTTCGTCATTGACCGGCTGTGGACTAGCTCAAAGTGTAGATTTCTATGTACCTACACTGCAAACTAAACTTAGGTACAATACCTGTGGATCTGCAGCGTAAAATACTTGTAATACTGTCTCTACGAAAATGATGTGGTGAAAGCTGCCACAGCCTCTTTTAACTTCTCGATCTCTTCATTTTTCTGCGTCAGCTCTTCATCTCGAGATCTCACCAGCTTCTTCAGGTACTTAACTTCGGCCTCCAGCTCTCTCATGTGCTTGGCGTCTGACGTGAAGTAGGTGTCTAGCAACTGACTGGCTGAAGGTCGGCATGTGCGGTCGGGGTGCGTCAGCTGGTAGATGATCTGACGAATTTCAGGGTTAATCTCCGAAGAGGGCTCCAAGCAACCATCACGAAGACTTTTGATGGACTTTGTTCTCTCCATGGCAGTGCTGAACGGCTGGTATAACTCGAACAATATTATACCAATGCTATACATATCGCTCTAGAAAGAGAGGTAAGAAAAATTACTGATCTTTCTGATGACAGTTACAACCATGTGACTGACCTTTTCGTCAATGATTCCTTCTGTCAACTGCTCTGGAGCCGCATATGCTTGAGTTCCAACTCCAGACGTGTGGTAGCTCCCCGACCTGTGAAACTTCTTCTCCTCGTCTGGAGTCGGCACCGTGGCCAGGAACAAGTTTTTAGCCAGGCCAAAGTCTCCAATCTGAACCTGCATACAAAAGCAGCCGTGGGCAACCGCTACTGGGAGAAGATTCCATCTTCCTTACCCGATTGTTCTTGTCGAAGAAGATGTTTTTAGGCTTGAGATCTCTGTGGACAATGTGCTGGGAGTGGAGATACATCGTCCCCCTGAGGATCTGCTGCATGACTACCCCATTGTCGGTCTCACAGGCACCAGTGTTGCTCTCATTCCTGTCATCTAGCCATTGTCTTAACGTCCTATTGCAGAGCTGCATCTGGATGTAGAGTACAGCGGAGTCAAATGTAGAAGGAGGACAGCTCATAGAGGGCGATGAAGTAGACGACTGGTACGGCTTCACGGCGTTGGCATCGTTATCTACGGTGTTGCTGTGATGCCCATCTTTCTTTGCCAGAAGTAGAGCCAAATCTTTCTGCAGCTTGTCGTTTTCGCAAGTGGGAGACCGACGAGAAGCAAGGGCAAGGCCGGATGCGTTTGGCGGCGTCGCAGCTACTCCAGTGACTAAAGATAGCTTCGAGTCGGTGTCTTCTTCATCTTGCAGCTCCTGTATCTGTACAAAGAGCTTGCGCGAACTCTTGTCCTTGGAATCTCCTGGAACAGTTAGGTACATCTGAAGTTATGACAAAACGCGTAATCAACTACTGTCTTTACCTTTGGAAGCTTCAAAGACAATGCCTCCCGACGATACTTCTTCCTCCGGAGACCACGAACAGGAGGACACCGTCTCTTTGGCCTCACCGCTGCTGACAGCGACCTCCTGGGCCAATGATCCCTCTCCAGGAATGAAGGGCTCCAGCCAGGCAGTCTTATAACTCACTATGTTTGGATGATCCAAACTGGCCAGAGTCGTCACCTCCCTGATGATCTTGGTAAAAGTGTCGCGGTCTCCCCTACACAGCACTTTTTTGATCGCATACGAGCAGCCGTCCAGCTTGTTGCGCGCTCGATACACCGCGCCAAAGCCGCCTCTAGCCAGAAAGACCTCGTCGTCGTATTCTGAGCGGTAGCGAGAGGTCTGGAAGAACTCCTGGAGGTCAGTCTGATACAGCGAGAGGCGAATCCTTAGAAATGAAACAGATGCATCCACGTCACTAAGGCAATTAGTACTTAGAGGCCAACGGTACTTACCTGGGAAGAACGTTCGGACTGCTGCCAAATGCTCTGTCGACTGCACCTTGTGATAGACGCACCAGTCGAAGAAAAGCATTGTGATAGCGAGACCGGAGATACGAGAGCTCCGGCAGTTGGTACACGGGAGCTTCAAATGTCAATCCTGGCATCCTAGAGCAAAGCTCTAGAAAGAACGATATGAGGAAAAGTGAAGTGCGGGGACGTCAGTGCCACTGAGCTTACCTTGAAAGAGTTTCTCGCGGCGTCGAGGCTCAGTCTCGTAAAGCGAGCAGAGGTGCTCCAGCACGCTGAGGAACGCGGCAGAAAATCCAGCCGACGAAAGGTGCTGCTGATGGAGGTTGACCTCGCTGCTGTTGGCCCGCGCCAACAGCCAGGGACGGGTCGGGGAACCGCCGACGGACGCGGACGCTGGAATGACGATCTCATTGACGGGACTATGACATATCACCGATCCGCTTACCGTCGCGTCGGTCTTTCCGAAAGCCGAACATTTCGGACCCCCGGGACATTCCCTGCCGCCTGAATCCGAGCACATCGAACACTCCAGAAACTTCTAGAGTTGGCAACTGTCGGAGGGCCTGAACGTTGCGGAGATCAAAACGTGTGAGGCCTTAACACACGTCAGGCGAAAGCTGCAGTTCGCGCCAGGAAGTCAGGAATTCAAGTTTCAGCCAGTCAGAGGCCAAAGTTTGGCTTGATTTGACAATTGCCTAAAGGAAGAACGATTCAACCTCAGCTCCGTTGTAATCCTCAGACGTCAAGTCCGGGTATGTACCCGAAACTTGGAGTCGGCTTTCACCTGGCTTGAGCAAACTCTAACTCTTTGGGCTTAAAAACATCACTAACACATAGCACGGAGTGCTAGTCGTAGACCTTCTACGTGCTAGTGCACACCGCAAACACGTAACATCACCCAACAGTGAGGCCAAATTCCATGCCGACCAGGGTTGCCACGTTTTCTAGCAGTGAAAAAGACAAACCTGAAACGAAAAAGGACAAATTCGGCCAGTTGCGCGGAAAGGGAGAGATTTAGAGCATGTAACAATAAACATATATTTTAATCCCCAGAAAGATACATTTGTTCTGCATGAAATCATTCTAGCATATCTTGCGACGGCTGAAATTCTTAACACCATTTGTTCTTTGAATGCAGGGTTGTTCGGATCCTCGTCATTGTCTCCAACATCTCTGACGTGAGGCGACTTCAACCTTTGGTCTTCACTGTTGCGACGCCGCTGAAGATTTTCTCTACAATCGCATTGCCAATGACGTAACATGGGCAGCTCGTGAAACAGAGCTGGATCTATTTGGCTAAGGACAGCCCTCGGTGATAGGAGCTTGAGCTTTCCAAAAACTTCCTTTGAAGCCGGCAGCCTTTGGTTTACCTGTGCCATGGCTTCCACAAGTATGTTTGCACATCTCCTCCTGACCTCCAGCATGAAAAGATGCTCTGGCTGCTTGCGAGTATCCCTCCTTGGTGAGATAAATAGTCACCTCTGCGATGAATTGGGCCCTACAGTTCATTTTTTAGAGATGAAGTAGCTGACCCTCTTAATCATAAGCACGGTGGCACAAGCTTTTACAGCAGAGATCTAGCAGCTCCATAGCATGGACAGGGTCTTCATTGTTTGACTGGGAAAAGGCATTTATTTGTTCAAATTCAGTCACAATGGGGAGTGCAAAATGGATGTACCAGTAAAGGCTGGCATCAGCCAGCATCCCTTTGATTCGTCTCACTTTGTATCGGCGCTTTGTGTCACAATATGACTGAACTCATAAAAAGTAAGCTGTCAGCAACTGGCTCAAGTTTGCAAGAATGTTGCACAGTACTTTTAGACCTCACTAACCACCTTGTCTGGGTCAACTTTTGAAAAGGCAGTGGGGTGCCTTTCCTCTCATCACCAGGATTCATTACCCTGAACAATTCCACAAATTCATGCCATCTGATATTTGATTTCTCAAACCATTTCGGCACCTCAACCAGGAGAAAGCAAAATGATGAGGGCAGATGATCAAAAGCTTTTTCAAATTGTCAATGACAATAAATGGCAGATGCATCATATCTAAATGACATCAGGGTTACATGCCTAGATTCTGGTCCACAGGTTGTTCTTTGTACCAACCGTCACTTAGGTACCATCTGACCCCACCCCAATACAGGTATTTCAGGCCTATATCAAACTGGCTTAATGTTGCAGTGACTGCAACAAAGAGGTCATCACTTGTAGCATACAGCATTGGCACGAGGTCTAAAAATTGAGTGTCAATGGTACCAGAGCCTGGATAGAGGTATCGCACCACTAGACAAAGGTGTTTGGTCACCCCTACGTCTGTCGCTTCATCTACAAGGATGGCAAACTTCTGCCTACAGAGCTGATTCTTCAGATGAGCTTTGTGTGCTGGAATGATTTGGACAATTCACTTGAAAATAGCAATTCTGCAATAACTTTTACACTTTAAGATATTTTCATAAAATTTTGTATAGTTATGCATGAAAACATATTAGTTTGAGTGTTCAATATGTTTGCCTTGTCCACAGATCACAGCCTCCACTGTGGGCCTAAACTGGGAGCACGCTGTCCAGATCTCAGCCTTGTTAATGGCATTCCATGCCCCTGTGATGGCTGCCTTGAGCGAGTCAAGGTTGCTGTGGTGGATGGGGTTGGACCTCCTTTCAATGACACTCCACCAATAAAAGTCCAATGGATTCAAATCAGCAAAACTCCTTTTCCCAAGGTCCTTGATGGCTTTCTGGATAGGGTTCAGACTGATGCTGAGCTATTGAGCACACTGTCTCATCGAGATCAGGTCACCCTCAATCCAGTCCCTGAGGATCACCAGGAACTCGTCAGTTCGCTTCATTTTTTTGACTCCACTCCTGGGGATGGTCTTTACTGATTTCCCTGCCTTTTTGGCCTTCTGGAGGTTGTAGATGGTGCTCAGGGACATGCCGACCTTGTCTGCAATCCACTTTGGAGCCATTTCTGCATCAAGGAAATTGTAGAGCTGCTGCCTTTTCACTTTGCGGGCATTCATTTTTTAACAGATCCAAACATTTGATATCACAACTGGCAGCTGACTTTTACTGACTTTTCCAGTCATACCATAGCCTACTTCAAAAAGTTGACTAAATCTGGGATATAATAGTTTAAAAATTTTCCAAATCATTCCTGGTCACCCTGTAGATTTGATTGCTTGGGCTGTAGAGTGGTATGACACCACTTGAGTAATGGTGTGTTGGATGCTGGCCAAGCTCTTTTGAGCCATGGAATTTTGTTTCCCATTCAACATGATACTGTTGATCTGAGTTGTAGAGTGCCCACTTTCCATTCCCAGCCCTTGTCATGTTGCTTCTGCTGATGGTGGCAGGGACACAATGTGATGAGTTTTCCTTGTTGACATTGCAGCCATGGTTGGCAACAATGGCAGCAATGATAACGTGAGTGGAGGAAGCACCGATGTCCTGCAAGAGCAGGGATGCTGATATGTCACTAGAGATCCAGAGAAGTAAAGCACATAGGAACAGGACCATGGTGGCAAAATGCATATGAAAAACAGTGGTGTATCAAGAAGTCTTGCCTTGGCGTGTATTGCAAAGGCCTACCACAATGGGGTCACACATAGAGTGACTCTGAGTGAGTAGAACACGTCTCAGTCTAGCTCTATATGAGGCCAGGATGTTTTCAAACAGGACAAATTTCAAACAGGACAAATTTTGTCCGTAAAAAAGCCCACCTGGCGACCCTGTTTACGTCGGCATTGCCGACGCAACGTTTGTTGACAGAAAAATCAGCTGATTTGTTGACTGTTGTAGCTACCGTAGATATCGGTGGGGACGAGTAAGTGAACAGCAGAGAGAAGGGAAAGGAGAGAGAGAAAAAAATGCCCCCTCATAACTGTTTGAGGTACTCAGTCAATTGAAATGCTCCCTGCCTGCGTGCATCGAATGTTCTTTCTTAGAGGTTTATGTACACATTCGGCACATTTCGCTGATGTCAACTTGCTGGGCATTAAGTTATAACTTGATTGTGCAGTACGATCTTGCTAGTGCTTTGACCAGTGCAAATGCATTTCTCTCCATAGGAGGCATGTCAAACATGAATGTGTCTATGTACTTCAACAACCAGCTTTTCTTTGTGTAGACATCGGGTAGCTCTGTACGGCTAATGGTTGATGCAATTTTGAGATCAGATGATGCGTTGCCAATACTCAGATTAGAGTAATGGCCATATGATCATTTTTTGAGATCATGGACTCTGCCGTACGACAGACAAAAACAGCATTATCAGATGCCACTAGGAGATTGCCCTTTTTCTTTTGCTTTAGAAGTGATTTTTCTCGTTCGCTACTAATGCAGCGAGGTATGTTTGATAATGTTTTGTCATGTTCAAGGCAAAACCTGCGATGCACGCCGCAAAAACACTTTTGAACTTGGACAGTTCTGGAATTTCGGGTGCACTGTCACAGGAGCCCTGACAAGCTGACAATGAAGCTCTGTTCTTTGCTGCCACAATGTTTCGCCTGGGCAGTCGGACGAATCATGCCGCAACTGCCTCGCTTTTTTATTCCAGGTATCCTTTTCTCTGTGGTGAAAGGTCCATCTATGATGAAGTCTTCATAAACTTGTCTTGTAAAATCAAGCTTGCAAAACCAAGAAAATCTCTAAAGTTGATATAGCTTGCAACATCCACGTACTACACATCCAAATGTGACGAGCTCTCACTTGTCTCTTGCTGTGACTCCCCAATGAGCTGATTGGTTGGAGCAAGTAGGTCTCTGATGCAGTGAGAGATCAAGCAGGCAAAGCTTTGGTGGAAATCATCGTGAAAACTTACTCCTTGCTTGAAATTTTTGCCATAGAATACAAAAGTTTTGAGGAATACTTTCTGCACAACTCTTTGTCACTGCCAGTCCCGTATCTAAAAGGAGCTTCTGTTTCTGCAAATCTTCCATCACAGATGCCATTGATTTCACTGGCTCTTTCAACTTCAGCATTTTGCTTTTCTGTCGTGAGAGTTTAGCACCCTTTCGCGCAGTTTTAGGCTTGCTTCCGTGAACTCCTTTATGACTTCATTAAGATTCCTTTTCAACTTTCAAGGACAGAGGGATGATTCATCTCAAAATTGTCCACTTGTGTTCATTTTTTGTCAGTTTTAAGCTTTATGCAATTTGCACCTGTATACACTAAATACCTGTAGAGGAACTTTCTGTTTCTGTTTGCCATGGTTTGGGAGGCCAATGGTGAGCAGGTCTCCGTCTACAGACAGTGAAAGTGGCACTGCTTCAGTCTTTAGTTTTCGCAAATTGTCATTCCACTGTCCAGAGTCAGGACCTTCAAAGCAATCCTCCTCCAAGTGCTCAGAACACAGACAGGGGTAAGAAGTTGGCTGAAAGTTCTCATATCGAGCTGCTTGGATTCACTTTTTCCTTAAGCTTTTCTTCTTAGGTAATCTGCGAATGTCAACCGAACGCTGAATAAGTGAGTCAGAACTGTGTGAACGTTGATTAGACTTACATGTGATCTCTTCATAGTTTGAGTTGTCTTTCAATTTCTTATTCTGCACTGCCGATTTACTTCTGTTGGTGCAACCAAAGGCAGGCACTTTAATGTTCCGACGCAACCGTTATGGAAAATCCAGAAATCTAAGTCCCTCTAAATAAAAAACTATTTTTTTTATTTTTAAGCCAATGCTTAAGATAACCATATTGTCTCCCAGGGTCAGCTGCACTCCTGACACAAGCTGTCATAGCACAGCTGGCAATATTTTCTCTCCCAAGGTGTGCTGCAACACACTTGAGTTAAAAAAATGGTCGGAGACTGGAGTCACACTAGACACCTATGGCCGAAGTGGACAGTTCCGGGTCAAAATGAAAATATCCATCGAGATCTCTCTAAGAGATAGACCTAAACCTATGTTTTATGAGATACTGCATGTAGTAAGTGTCGTGAATACTTCTTTCTTTGTTTAGCTATAAGTTTTGATTGGATTGGGGTACAGAAGTGGTTGTTCACCCTTCCATGGAGATCTAAGACTGAACCTCATACGCACTTTTGCGCCAGGATGAGTCAATTTTTCACAACGTTGGAACAAAGAGATCTGATGTAACGCTAGTAGAGTTTATTGCATAACGGTTTGACTGTTTTGTGAACAAATGAGTAATCCTAGAGCAAAAGTGGAAATCAGTTTAGTTGCTTTAGAGGAGCATTTTAGCTTTCCATAGAGACGTGAACCACTGCTGCATCTCAATTCAGTCAAAAGTTATGACTAAAAAAGCAAGTATCTTGAAAAGATCTCGGTCCAATATTACTTGTTGAAAGCCATATTCATAAAGCCAATAAGAATAGGAAGAAAAATGCTTAAACATATTATTGTCTCAATAAAAGATGTAAGCCATGATGAATAGGATACTTTTAAAAAAGATATAAGTGCCACTGGCTCCTCTGAAGAAGAGAAATGGAGTACCTCATGAGGACTGTATTGAAAAATGAGACCTAACAGCATTTTCCTTTCATACACTTTAAGTACACATTCTGAACAAGACATGACTTCCAGATCCTTTATTTGTCCCAATCATGCCATAGCTAAACTTTGCACTTTGGGGCGATTCCAGTGGCTACGTCCATATGTTAGAGTCAATTTCAAAAGTACCCTCGATGTTGTCACGCACTGGTTGTGCATTCATGCACATATTGATGCATATGTTTGAATGTAAGACTCAGTGATATTCTCAGCTGGATTGATTGGCATGGACAGCTCTTACTTGAAACAATAGAAGAAGCGACCCAAGTGACATAAGAACGGGCTAAATATGGTATCGCCAGCCATGTGTTGCTTCTCGCTGTGCCATATACACCGTATGCTCACATAAAGTCTAGTTTGGAAGCTGCGAATTCCAAAAGATGGCTGACATCAACATTAAAGAGTCAAATGTGTTATTCAAAAAATCTTGCCAGCCAGTGATTTTGATTCTGCAAAGCCTGCAGAGTTCCAGAGGGGACGTCATACGTTTTTAAATTGCTCTGTGTCAACCTTTGACAAGTTCTCTCTTTCCACGGAATGAAGGTGGATATAGGCTCAAGATCGTGTTCCTTGGAATGTTCTGGTTATTAGAGGAAATTTTCTATAGCCTCAAGCTGCTTTTTTGACGAGAGTTCACTGTGGAAGTCTGAGACTCGGTGACTTTGCTGTGACTGCAATGTTCCATCTCGTCAATGATAAGTTGATGTGTACCAACAGCCTCACTGGACGAGACAATGAGTCTTACCTCTTGTATGAATAAAGTTACCGAAGAATGACCCTCAAGCTTGTGCATCCGTTAGATTTATAATATGTGTATTGTATTACTGTAACATCCAGTCATTGACTAAGATTACGCACACATAAAAGTTTTTGAACGTTTCATTACATTAATCTGCCACACTGTTCGCATCTAGGACACACATAAGACGCTCAGATGATGATGCTGGTGATTTGTTGATCCTCCTCCATCACATCTGAGTCTCATATCTGGTCACCGTAGGGATTTGAATGTCTACCACACTGTTGGATGCCAGACGCTCCACCACCTGCGAGCTGATGCACTCAAAATGTTCAAGTGGAGGAGAGCAACAGTTCCGCTTCTCTGTTCCTTGGCTTTCGTGATCATTGCAGACACCTGGAACACTGCCTGCGGCGACGTCTTTGGAAGGGGTGCGTTCGGGGACGTCAGTTGGAAGCTCAGGAGCTTGGTGATCTTGGCCCTCCTCCTCTTCTTCGGCGATTCGATTGCTGTTTTTTGATGGGCTACTTTGACCGGTAGCCGCTGTCTCGTTGTGGAAAGACACCTCGATAGCTGGAGAGGCTTCTTCAACCTGACGGAGGGTTCTTCATTATCGGGTGCAGCAGATTCACTAATCAGCCGTACAACTTGGACTTTTGTCCTCAAATTACCTCTTTCGAATCCTCGTGATGTTCGATGATGATCACCCTATGATCTCCCTGGCAAGTTGCATCTTCAGTCTTGTCTTCCGCGGATTTGCTCTCGTCAGCCTGGATCTCAGCCAAATAAGCATAGCATTAGCATGTCGGAAAGATCTCTTTCTATTTTCACCTTTGGCGGTAGATCTGTAGTGCTGCCGTTCTGTGAAAAGTCCCTCCTTTCCCCTCCACCTTCATCGTGGATGGAGCTACCCTTGCGCCTCTTTTGAATGTAGTACATGACAAAGCGCCACATGTTGCCACCGATATTTAGGGCAGAGTCTGGAAAAAAGCCGCATTAACTCATAACGTATCAACTCATTCATCACTATAATTAATAACACAATTGTTATTCATTCAATGAGAAACAATGGTCGATGCTATCACTATGCTCAACCACTTTTCAGTAAGATCAATAGAGGATGTATATTTGGTTCATTGTTTTAACATCAAATAACATGACGAGCACTGCAAACCGCTCTCACACATGCAGCACAATTAATTCACAATTTATCACATGAAACGGTCATACAAAAGTACAAATGACCCCTGATGAACGCGACCCATGAGCACGTGAAACATTTACAAAACTTTATCATTATGCATGGGTAAATAGTGCTGGCAGTGCCGCTGGGGGAGCGTCAATTCTAAGAGAAATATCAGTTTTGGTACATCTGTTCGATGAGGTCTTTATACTTGTCGTAGACAAAGAACCTTTTGACCTTGAGAGTCGGACCGAGCTCTCCCCCGGCTAAGGTGAATTCTGTTGGCACAATGGCGAATTTCTGAACTCGTTGTGCCTGAGAAACAGCCCCATCATTTGCTCTGTTCAAGGCCCCATGAATAGCATCTTTGAGCTTGTCACTGTATTCGCCAGAGACGAAATCAGAGATGGTGACAAGTCGAGAGCTGTCAAAGCCAGCCCCGACAACCTTAGCAGCCCAATCTACAACGGCAACTTCCAGCTCGTTGGTGGCCTGTTGTGCCTCGTCGTCCATCTTGACCTGCAGAGTGAGGAGGCAGGTGAGATACTTTCTCGCCTCTCCTACAAGTACACAGAAGGTGACGATGTCCTTGAGCTCGTTGAATACGCGTGCTTCGATCGGGAGTGGCGCAATGTTTTCACCTCCAGAGGTGATTATTAATTCTTTGATCCTCCCATGCAGAGTGAAGAAGCCGTCTTCGTCGAGTGAAGCGAGGTCACCAGTACGATACCACCCATCCTCGGTGAAGGCCCCCTTCGTCTTGGCCTCGTCTTTGTGATAACCGATGAAGATGTTCCTGGCCCTGCTGATAAGTTCGCCCATACCTTGGTCGTCAGGATCCAGTATTGCATTTTGCACGCCCGCGTATGCTTTTCCAACAGTGCCAGGCTTCAGCAACACACCTGCAATCAGCCCTCATAGCGTCATCACCACAAATTTCCTTTGCCACTGTATCGGTGAGCAACCCATACCTGGTAAGTTGGTAGTTTGAGGTCCAGTCGCTTCCGTAGAACCGTATAAATCGTGCAACACCAAGTCCAAGCTCTGGAAGTATTCAAACGTGGGAAGGGAAAGTGGAGCTCCGCCGACATAGGTTCGACCGGGCTCCATGCCAACTCTACCGAGCCCAAGAGCTTGGTGGACCTTGTTGAAGACCAGCTTCTTGGCAATCCTGTATCCGAGTGAGTTGTCATCAACTCCTCGACGCACGGCCTCGTGATGTCTCGTTGCCTGGGCCTTTGCCCAATTGGCCACAGCTCTCTTTACCGGCGAGTTCTTCCTGGCCGCTTCCTGCATCTTCTCCTGCATCTTCTCCCACACTCTCGGCACGGCCATGAAGCGGGTGGGTTGGATCTCCTTCAGATTCTCGACCTGAGCAAGAAGAGCCTCATGACAATAAAGTCAATGATCAATTCAGATACACCATCAGGCAGGCACTCAGCCAGCGAGTAGGATCATATCTGCACATTACCAGAGTGCCCTTCAGTGCTCCTTTGTCTGCGAAGAGGGTGCAGCTTCCGATGCTCATGACCATGTAGCAATCGACCATTTGGGCCACCACATGGCTCAGGGGCAAGTAGCTGGCAACAACCTAAGGAAATGCATATTTTTTTTTCAATTTTTGTACGTGGATGCATGGCTTACGACGTACGCAACTTAAATCAGCTTATACTCACTTCTGAGGTATTATTCCATCCATATGTCCTCATGGCCACTCTGGAGGAGTAGGTTATGTTGTCGTGACTAATCATGGCACCTGCACAAGCAGTTCACATACATGACCATGTTGAAAATCTAGCACTTTTAATTGTTATGTGGCTTTCGCCGTTTGGTCCTCTCCCTCAGAATGATTCAATGCGGTACAAAGAATGTACGTCTGCTGCGTGATATGGAACATAATCAGCATAGTGCAGCGGATGCTACAGGCACCGTATACCTACTTTGGGTAGGGCGTGGTCAAACAAAGGCCACCCATTGTCGAGTATTCCCTGCCCCAAAATGTGAGGTGCCTCTGACATCTGCTGGGTCATGCTGATTCCAAAAAGTGTAACGTTTGACGTGGGCCTGTGTACACTCGCAGTACTAGCAAACAGACAGGTCTCTTTATGTACTTCTAGTAGGTGGAGTGCACACGGCCCAATATGAGTGTGTGGGGTGGGGGAGGTTATGCATCCATGGGGCACTCGGACTCGTATTTTATACTCGACCTTAGTCTTGTAATAACCTGAGCAACGCCGGCCCCTCCGCTAGTGTCGCAGGTACTAAGTGGGAGAATATTTTCCAAGGAATAGAGGCATTGACATGTGCATGGACTGGAACCCACTTCAGTACCAGAGCTAAAGCGAAGTTGCCTCTGCATAATCAGGCACATGCACACGCATGCAGAAAGGACGCGTACTGTACACTTCATAGAGTGGGAGGTGCAGTGAACGCCGCTTTAAGTCGCATCGCTTACTTAGCCGCCACTTCGGCTGGTATTACGGGCGGTGCATCTTGTAGGACTGGCAAGCTATAGGATTAGAAACTAGTGTTTAGAAGTGTCTAGACATCTCCAGCTCAGACCGGAGAGAATGATTGTGCGAGCTTTTGTTTGAGTGTGTGCAGGTACTCATGATTGTTTGTTCATATGGGTGTGTGCGAGTATGAGAATGTGTGGGTACCGTATGCGGGATAAACTTTGTCCTCACTCACTGGCCGTCCCGCTTAAGACGAAGCACGTAGAAATAGCGGACTATGAGCTTGCCATAGAGGCGTAGACCATTCTGGCACCTCCATGCAGCCAGAAGTTACGGCCAAAGTGATCTTGTCGGCTACGTGAATCGCGCGTAGCAGAACAGCTTGTTTGGGACTACGTCGAACTCGGGTCGAGCGGAGGTCAGCTCGTCTGCAGCTCAAGGTTTTGAGATAATTCAAGCTCATTTTCAAGCCAATTTGGAGATAATTTTATATGTTTGAAAGATTCTCAGGTAAACATGCACGGCATGCATGTGTGTTGGATGTGCGCTAACTGAGACACTGACCTTGTCACAAAAATATCGATTTCTCAAGACTAAATAATCTGTCCAAAATCTGGAGCATAGTGGAACGTCTCTAGCTTCACGTGAGAAGGTCAAGTACGATTTTAACATAATTTTTAAAAGAGGACAAAAAATATGCCGCATACGGTGTATGAATGTGGGTTCATTGATTCCTCACAAAAGGAAGTTTGATGGAGATGTGAAAAAAACCCAAGCTACAGCAGATTCGCTACGACTGCTACGATAAGCGGCCTCCACTGCACTGAGGGATCAAACTGCATGCGGGCCGAAGGAAACCAGTCAGAGGGACCAAATGGGAGAATCAAACGGCAGGATTTTCGAAACGGACAGAAAGAAGGGTAGCAAAAAGGAAAGGGAGGCAAATAGAGAATGAGGGACCAAACGACCCAAAGCCAGCATGGGATAATAAAAGCTCTTTTCCTTTGGGCTGCCCAGTGGTGCCACTTGTGTAGATCAACAGACAAGCGCTGTTGACCCCAACCTCTTTCTCCCTCTCCCTCATGGAGGCGTCAGACTCATTCCGGCCAATCTCCAACAGCTCTTGCCAGGTGGTGACACTTGGTGCCAGGTCGTTAGGGACGCCATCCTTGCTGCCTTCCATAAGAACAAACTTCTTCACAGTTGGCAAGGCTTCTTGACGCTTTCGTCCGTTCAGAGCACGTTGGAGTTGAGCAACATCTTCCACCACAAAGACGTCAAAGGGAGCGTGCCCGGCTACAAAGCAACAAATCTATATTTTATGTTATGCAGCAAGGCGCTTCAAAAATGGGCTTCAGTCAAGGCATAAGGGTGCCCATGGACGTCCCTCGAAGTCTACGCAAGGACGCCTTCTCCGAGAGGTGTTTGGGCCCCAAGGCACTGCAGCCTCCATTTCATCTTACAGGCCCTTGAGGGGAGTGTTACTCCGGTGTGCATGGCAAGTTGCCCCCAGACGGGGGCATCAGCCACCTTAAGCAGAAGTAGGACGTGCAAGGTCGAGGCCACCCAACATGTGCCCAAGACATGGGAAGACTCGGGAAGGGGGTAGCAGGTTCCCATTGGCTGTTCAGATATTGATCTCAATGACGTTGGACAAGGGGAGTTGCAGTCACAACAATTGATCGGATGACCTTGACTGAAACCAAAACTTTGTGGCACATCCTGTACTCTGATGCGCAGTTTCTGTAACTGTTAGATTATACTGTCCTCACCTACGTAGGAAACCATTTCTGGAGAGCTGGTGTTGTAAACTCCCACACTGAGACCTCCGGCAAAGACTGCGCCAACACCAGAAAGGAACCACTGCGGGCAGTTTGGACCCAGAATGCCAACCCCGTTGAACTGACCAAGGCCCAGGGCGATAAAGGCTTTGGCAGTGGCTTCCACCTCTTCGAGGTACTACGGGATACACTGATATGCAAGATACAAGATTCAACAGTGTCCATGGGCTAACGGAGTACATCGAACAGCTTTAAGCACGGAGAGGAGCTCCTGGTGCTCACAGAGTGGGGGGAGAGGGGGGTTATTTAGTGGATAAACAAAGTGAGAGTCTGAAAAAGTCTGCAAAGTTGCGGTAATCGAATCATTACTCAACTTTACCTGTTCGTAATTCCAATAAATCCACTGTCCTCCCCTCTTGATTCCCAAAGCCCTTTGACCCGGGAATCTGTCGACAGTGTTTCTCATCATCTCCTGGACCTTCATGGGCGGAGTTTGGGCGGCCACCGAGGCCTCCGGCGACGGCCCTGCCAGCTCCCTGAGCTTGACTGGCGTCCTCACGTCGCTAGTGATCTCGCTCGTGGCCCCTGGCAAGATCAGCGAGGACATCAACCTGCCCCAGCAGAGGCTCTTGCTCTTCAATCGCAACATCATGTGCACTCCGCTCTGACACTACTCTCTGGTGTTGTCAACTCTTAATCGTCTTGTTTTGTAGTGTACGACTTTTGTTTTTGAGTTTGTTCACCTAGCGCAGACGTACGCGCCGTCGCTGTGGGCGCCAACTTCAGCAGCGTTCACTGACTTCAGAGCCAGCTGGTTGGCGCGCGCGCTCTCAGCCTCCTTCCGTGCGGTCTGTGCGCACGACGTCACCGAGGCGTGCACTGATAAGCAGTCGTGCCTCACAGAGTACGTTATTCTACACTGGCCCAATGTACTGGGTATGCAAGAGTAGCGTCATGTGGAAGATGCTGGGCAGCTCCACCGTTTGGTCATCACGTGAAGTCATGTAGGTAGCATTGAAAAGCTCATCTTGTGGAGCGTTTGACACAACATTGTGAGCAAATATTAAGGAATAATGTAGAGGCATAGTAATGTTTGAGACGCAAGACATGGGTTGCCCATTGTAAAAGTCAATGAAAAAAGTAGAAAAACAGTGGAAAAGAACTTTTTTCAATGATTTTTCAGCCAATCAGTTAAAGAAACTGTTCCATCGATACTTCTTTGGGCTAAATTTGTTTGTCCTGTCTTTAACTGCATGTCTTTTCTGTCCAAAGACCATGGGAGTCCATCTGATCAGCTTCAACGCTTAAAACGACGCATGAAGTTATGTTTCGAAAGTGAAGCTCCCTACGCATGGCTTCTCCACTTGCCGCTCAAGTTGATCCTTCTGCAGTCGCACGGTTCACACATCATGAGTGCCAGGGGGCAGCTGAAGTAGCCCACGTCTTTGCCAAGCTAATCCTGGCGCACCCGGTACACCCGTGTGTGTACAATCAAGTACAGTGCTCAACGGGGGTTCTGAGACTTTGAAGCTGTATCTTGCCCAAAACGAGTCTGCACTGCGACGTTTATGCTAGTTTAAGAGTAGATTGATAAGGAGGAACAAAAGGGTGTGTGTGTGTGTGTGTGTGTGTGTGTGTGTGTGTGTGTGTGTGTGTGATCCAGGCAACCAGGGTGAATATGTTTGGGTGCATTTGGTCCCCAGCGAGTGCAGCTACAGTGACTTACTAGAAATTTGTTGTAATGTATCAAAAGAAAATATCAATGATCGGCAAAAATTCTCATCATAACTCTGTTTTACCAACAGTTCTCCGGATAAATTAAACTTGCTGTTGGGTATTTGTCGAATCGAGACTACTCAGACCTCAAGTTTTCCCCACTCCTCTTGGGTAGCTCGACTCGATCAACACTCGATCCCAGGTCATGTGCTCGCTCGCTACCACGTACGGTACTGAGCTCTGTGCGCTCTCGGCCTCAGTGCGTCTGGACCACACCGCCATGCAGTGGTACCTGCACTGTGGCACGAACTTCAAGAGTGCGGCGAGGCACACTAACGCGGTCCAGTGACTTGAGGGGTTCGTGTGTGTCGGGTTTCAGCGATGCAATGAGGACCTTTTGCCCTCCAGAACCATTTTCCACGTCATGTGACGTGCAACATGTTGTGATCCCCCCCGGCCTCCAAAGTAGGAGAGAAGATCTGGACGTCATGAAGGGTATGTCTCAGCCTGGAGTGCAGTCCAATGATTCCAACATTGCATGTTAGGCTGATGCTCAAGCGCATCTTGTGCAGTCTGGTGCTGGGAGGATTAATCTCCGTGACTCTCCAACCCCCTAGTCCAGACGTCAATCTTTGTCATAGGGCGATTGTGGGGCAATGTTGAGGTTAGAGACTGAACAACTTCCCCACATCAACCCTGTGAGGCCCTAAAGTGTGCAGCCCCCGACGAGTGTTACGCCTTCAGAGACGGTTGAGGACAAGGAAGAAGTACCGAAGTGCAGGGGGGGTGGAGGACATTCGAAACAATAAAACTTGTCATTGTCACTGTGCTAAATTATGCTAAAACTGTATATTTTTCAGTCGTTCTTGAAGAACTTGTACGTGAGGAACCAGAGCTTTCACTTTTAAGTAGGCACACTAGTAGATAGTAAATATGGGTTCTAACCTCACTTTCTATCTATGCATTTGTGATTCTTACCATGTTGCGTCCTATCCACATTAAAAGTCATCTCAACCCACTTTTCAAATCAACCTCCCCCCTCACTCACATTTTCCCCCCAAAACCTGAACAGTAAAACACCAAGTTTTTCTGCACTTAAATATGTTTCTTTCTGTTTTAGGTTTAGCTTATGATGTTTTCTAAAAAGCATCATAAGCTAAACCTATATTGCCGCCACCTTGACATGTTTTCAGGGAGTTGCGTAGGATGGGTGTCCCCGCCAAAGGGTGTGAACTTTTTTAAGTATGCATAAGAGGTAAATCAAGTAAACAAAATACACAGGGATAACTCATTTTGGGAGTTAACATCATACATGAGAGTGGCCACTTCAAGCAGCCCCAGTGAGAAATACGTTTTCATTACATGAGCTGCTTTGAGTGGCCTATGATGCAAACCACTTTCAGTTATATTGACCACTTTGAGCGGCTTGAGTGAGAAACAAGCTTTTTTAAATGAGCCACTTCAAGCGGCCTGTGATATACTATTTTTTTGACTGTCTGCCACCTGCTTCAGGGAGTTTGAGCCCTGTCAAGAATGACCTAGCATGACAGACTAATTCCTTGAGAAAAGCAGCTATGCGTCCTCAGTTTCTTAACCCTTTTTGAATATACACATCAATGATGTGCATGCAATTTTGGGGGTTTTCTTTGATTTTTCATTACTGAAATATCTTTACACATATGTGAATGCGTTGGATTACATCTTTTAATCTGTTGTCTGGAACAGGGTTGTGGACAGACATGAGCACAGGGGGGGGTACAAAATGCTCAGTTTTTTTAGGGGGGGGGGTACAGCCTTCCCTGTCCATTGCACAGAGATGTTTATTAGACAAAAGTGTCATAATTTTTAAAATGAGGAAGTTCTTTTGGGTCCTCCTTTAAATACCACTAATATTTAAAAAGTTTTATAACATAATGAAATACAAGGGGTCTTAGATTCAAAATGCGCATTTGTAAATAACTTTACTATAAAAGGTTATAGGAAGTCAAACTTTTTTTATTTTTTGACATTATCTCCATCTCTTTCAATAACCATATTAAACCTCTCTAACCACTTCTTGAAAAGCTTGTCAAAGTCATCCTCAGACAGTACCCTGGTGACCCCCTCCTAGCCTTTCTTCACATCCTGCAAGGTGTCAAACTGGCACCTGGTGAGGGCCTTTTTGACTGTGGGAAAGAGCCAAAAGTCAGCTGGGGCCAGATCAGGAGATTAGGGGGGGGGTCACCAACTTAATGCCCTTAGACTCAATGAAGTCCATGGTGGCCTTGGCAGTGTGTGGGCGGGCATTATCCATGTGGAGCCACCAGCTCTTTGTGGCCCACAAGTCATGCCTCTTGGTGCAGACATGGACAAGGAAGGTCTTCAGCACTTTCATGAAGTATGCTGCATTTGCAGTTTGGCCCTGGGGCACATAGTGCGTGTACACAAGGCCTCTGGAGTCAAAGAATGTTATCACCATCACCTTCTTCTCACTTGCCGCCTTCTTTGCCTTAACTGGTGGTGCAGAGCCCCTTGGAAGCCACTGGCAGGACTGCTCCTTAGTCTCAGGGGTTGAGAAGCTCACCCAGTTCTCGTCAGTGTTGATCAAGGTCCTCAAAAAGTGCATGGAGTGCTTCTGGACCAGGTTCTTGAACTTCCTTGCGGTCACCATCCTCTTCTCTTTGTGCTCATCTGTGAGCAGACAAGGCACCCACCTTGCACAGCACTTAGAGAGACCAAGATCCTCATGGAGTGCCATGTAGATTGTGTGGACTGATGTCCCAAGGTCCAAGAGAAGTTCTTCGATCAGACTCTATGGTGGCCTTCAAGGTCGCAATGAAGTTGGGCGTCCTCATCTTCCTTGCCGATCCTCCACGACAATCTTTGCTGTCCCTGCCAGCCTTGATCTGGGCCACAATGTGCCGAACCTGACTGATAGACAGTCCTTCAGGTGTGTAAGACTCATCCATGAGTGCCTTGATCTTGTTCAGGGTCTTGGAGGTGCATACGAGTGAAGTCATGGGGGACACCATGATGTTGTTTTGGGAAAATGAAGGGAAAATGGGGAAATGAATGGTTATGTGACCTGCCTCAGTTCAAGCAGCTGTAGAAGTCAGGGTTGCCATTAAAAAATGTTGTTCTAGCAAAAGTTACTCAAACTACTCTAAGTTTTCATATGGCATTTAAAGTTTTTTCATGTGACCTCCCTGAATGGAGAAATTATGGCATGTGCATTTTGAACCTAAGACCCCTCACAGATAATTATATTTATTGGGGTCTCGGACCTGTGCCAATTTTTTTACATCAAAGTTGTAGTCCTTTAAGGGCTCAACACAGGTATGTGTGTGGCTTAGTGAAATGACTATTATCTAGTGACCTGAATACTGAACACTTGAATATTGAAGGTAAAAACCACCAATGATGCACATACAGTCATAGCTAGAACACAAAATCCTCCTAATATCCATGCTGTGTCCAAATCTGGGGCCACACTTGGCCAAAACACATTCTGTTAGGGAAATATCATGAATAAAGGTTAAAAACTCACTAAAAATCAATACCTGGGCACCTAGAGAGATAGAAACAAGACAAAGTTGTGTCATTTCACCTGCTGAATGCCAATCTGAGTGCACATTTGACTTATCATTATCTACAAGGTTATAAATTGTTGTTAAAGATTATAATCTCACTTAAAATCAGTACCCAGGCACCTAGAGCAGTGAAAACATGACAAAGTTGTGTCATTTTTACTGGTGAATGCAAGTCTGATTGCACATTTGACTCACCACCATTTGTTATGTAATAAATTGTGCTTAACTTAAAACTTAAAAGTGCTAAACTCACTTAAAATCAGTTCCTTGGCACCTGGAGAGGAGCCAAGTAAATAATGGTAAGTCAATTGTGAATAATAATGTGCATGTGTGTAATAAATCTTAATGGCAATGTATGTACCTCATATTTATATTTGATGCTCTTTTCACCTAGCAATAAATGTCACACACAAAACTTACTTTGATAAACAAGGGATAAACAAAACTTGTTTATCTCACATACTGTATCGACTGTTCATACCAGTTAAAAGCGTGGTTTGGTTTGGATCCCTGAAAGGGTGCTCATGGTCTTAACTGACTGCATGTCTTGGACAGAGGTGATGGAAATGCATAAATTAGATCTTTTTTTAACTCAGTAGACCTATCCCACATGAAGTGAAATGAGTTTGGTGGTGGTGGTGGGGGGAAGTATGAAAAATGAAAGGAGATGCATCTTAACAGCATTAAAATGTGTGTTGGGCTTGGGGTCTATCGTGACAACACATGTCCAAATCTTCTAGGCAGAAAGTTCATCATTGGCGGCTTAAAGTGACTTATAAAATGAAGACTTGTTTCTCACTCGGGAGAATCTTTAATTGGAAAAAAGAACAGCAGGGTGGAGTGCGGCAAACATCTCATTTCTTGGCTGAAGAAGAAGCCTTCATCCACAGTCCTTGTCTTCTCTGACAAAAAGAACTGAACCGTGAACCAAAGCCACAATGCAAGGAATGACTGATTCCTTGTTGAGGACATCCCACCCATCAGCCAGACCAAGCATCCTGTGTCTGCCATGATGCTCAGCATGGTGGCGTCCGATGGCAACCAAATGCCTCCATTCTGGTTCCTGAAGGGACTCAGGGTCGGCACCAAGGAGTACCTGGAGGTGATGGATACCACTGACAAGCCTAGGCTGGACCAGACATACCCTGACAGCAACTACTGCTGGCAGCAGGACTTGGCGCCAGCCCACAAGGCAAAGATTGTCCAGGAGTGGTGCTCCAACAACTTTGCATAGTTCTGGCCGGCTCCCCCAACTGTGTGCGATTGGACTGTGGAGAGGAAGGCATGTGCGACTCCCCACAGGTCTGTGGACGACCTCAAGGCCTCTGTTGAGGAGGAGTGGGCCAGCATGTCTGAGGACTTTGCCAAGAAGGTGTGCCTTCCGTTAAGGCCCCACCTGGAGGCCATGGTGTTGACTGACGGCGGCCACTTTGAGAAATAGACAGGTGGGACAAAGCCAAATCCTATTCTGTTATTCAAATTTGCCCTCATTGACCATGTTGTTCATGATGATGTTAACATCGCACACAAAAAAGTACTCATTTTGCTTACACGCACTGTACTGTTGTAGATGGTCTTTTCCTCTTTCTCTCCCTCAATGAACAGCACAACTGGGTTCCCACAAAAATACGCTTGATGAGGCATAGTTAAAAGGCCATTTTAAGAAGAAAACTTCATCTTCACAAAAAACCAACAATTTTTTCCCTCTGCAGCATCGTGGCCTGTTGAGTCTTTTTTTGCTCCTTCCTTGCAAAAAAGCACCACAAAAGGCCACTCTGCAGCAGTGTGAAATTAGTTGCATGAGAAAAATGATTGCTTGTTTTTTGTGAAGAAGTAGTTATTCTCACTTGGGCTGCTCCAAGCAGCCACTCACATGAATGATGTTCATTCCCAAAATGAGTGAACCTCATGTGTTTTGTTTACTTGACTAACTTCTTATGAATGCTAAAAAGGGAGGTTCATGCCATTTACCAGGGACCCCCATCCTATGCTACTCCCTACGCCAAAACCCCAAACCCTCACCTCATGTCGTCAACACCCTCTAGCGGCAGAATCCAAAATTGGGCATAAAGTGCTTCTTGCCCAGCTGTGCGTATATAATTATTACTCACCTTGTATTGACGTGGCCTCGTAAACGATTGACCCTCTGCAACCTCGTCACGCACTTACGGCATGTGTCAATATGCATCACTCTTACGTATCATTCATTGCACGCTCTGCGTAAACGAGACTGACGAGGACGACTACGTGTAGCTCCTCGTGCGTAGTGAGCGCAGCTGTCCCCGTACTGATCAGTTCTGCCCTCCTAATGCCTCTCTACTAAAATGCGTAGTGGTGTGAGTAGTGAGTCCTCAAGTACAAATCAACAAGAGAGTAAGCAAACTGCTTGTTTGCTCTAGTGGCGTAGGATAAGTTTGGTTTCGAGCCAGTGCAGTTCAGCACTACAGTGGATGCTGCCTGTCAGTGATTCAGAGACAATGGTGCATACCTTGGTCTAAGACGAAGGATTGGCCTACCAGCAACAGCATCCACTGTTTTTCTACACACTGTGGTGCTTTTGCTCCAGGGTGCAATCTCGGATTGGCTGACACATCCACGAGGGGTTGAGGCTACGTCTGGGGAGTTCACATGCAAAAGCCTTCGTCGACTGTGCTCACCAGCGGTAATGTGCTCAAAGGTGGCACTGTCGTCACTAGGGACGCCGTCTCCTCCGGCAGAGTCGTGAGGAGCTTTTGATTGTACTTTTATTACCAAAGTCATACTTGCTGCGCGTTTTGACAGTACGTAAGACTTTAGATTTGTTCGACAGATTTTGGGCTTTATGAAGTAAAGATAATTTTCTTCAATCTGGGCAGGTACTGCATAACAAGACAATGGGTACCGATGCCGAATGTGGCCACATTCGCCAAATACTGAATCTCACCATACCTGAAACTGCCCTGGGTATAACGATATGACGCAGTACTTTTTGCATTCATTGCTAAAAGAAACAGCAGATTATGCGGGGAAAGCCCGGTGGTTCATGGGCCATATGGGCCACTGCACAGAGAGCATGAACAAGGGCAAGGGTGAAAAAGTAATAAAGTATTTGAATCTTTGCAATACGGTCCTTGGCGTAAAGGTTTCCCACGGGAATGACATCACCTCATACGCTGAAGTGAACCGCACTGAGGTGGAACATGTGGGTGTGATACTTGGACCGCACTCTCTCGCTACTTCTGAGACCAGCGCTCTGGACGAAATCTCTCCGGTTTTGCCTGGTAGCACATGGCGCCGGAGGACCCGGGGAGTGAAACCCGGTGGAAATGGTGGACTGGGATTGTCGCACGAAAATTTCAATCCGTTTCATCCACGTTTCCCCCTGAAAAAGCTAAATATCCCGCCTCTTTGGCATGCTGCGCTGTTCAGTCCGTCTGGTTTAAAGCACTGTAGCACCAAAATGGGCAGCCTTGACATTCAACCTCTGTACTCAACATTGTGCCCAAAAATCGCATCTACGTGTTCCACCTGAAAATTCCACCTCAGCACGCTTCACTTTAGCGTATGAGATAATGTCGTACCCGCGGAAAATCTTGACCCCAATGACTGTACTGTGCGATCAATAAGTCTGGCCACTGTTGAAAAACTTGACGTCAACGCTCGTTCCCGTTGCACCAAAGTTACGAAAGTTGATTTTTTGTCCTCGCACCACTCAACATTGGCGACATCTGGACCCCAATCCCATACATATTCAGAATCAGTATGATGAGGAGCCCTCTTTGTTTGGTTCCGGACTTGGGTTCCAGAGCAGGAGCAGGTTTTGTACCAGTGTGTTCAGGAAGTCTCGATCACAAAAAGCGAGCATAATCGACAATGCCTGAACATTTTTGTGACGCAAACGTCGTTGTCTCACTGGTAGTGGGGGGCCAAGGAAGCAAGAAAGCCAAAAGTCAAGCACCACCGGTTGTTTCATGGTGAGAGTATTTTTCAAATACAAACATCTTGAAAAATTGTGTGCTCGGTCAATGAGCATGAGAGAAGTGATGGAATAACTGATGACAAATCAAGCAGTTGAACGCAACAGGGCTGTGTTTGTATCAGAGCTACATGTCCATCTCTCTGTGCCCCTGCAAATGGCAACTCTGATGAGGCAGAAGAGAGGTGGATGAGGAGGGCCTGAGCAATCCTGTTTCAAAAGTAAAAAATAAACTTGAACGAGATAGATTGGGGTGTAAAGCGTGCGGATAACGGGGGGCGTAAGACAGACATGGTTGATGCTTTATGCATTTCAGTTTAGTCTCAAAATAGCCTGCAATGTAGGGTACCTCTGCTAGTAAGGGCATAAGTGACTTTATTGTAATATTTTTTTCTTGTGTGTGTCGGGGGAGACTTTAAAAAGTCACAGGCCTGATATGATCCAGAAAACAGCTGGATGCGACTTCTTGTAGTTATTACTTCTATTCTTGTCTCCTCTAGTTTCATTTTACACAAAGCCCAAGACACTGGGCAGCCTGGCTGTCGGCGGAAATGGAACTTTATGCCACGTTAAACACACTGGTCCACGAGGCTAAATGGGCCGAAATGGCACCTTACGCCACGCTAAACAGACCGGGCTGGCTGGCTGAATGGGCAGAGAAGGCACTGCCCGACCACGTGCTTCAAGACCTCGTCCATTTAAATGGTTAAACATCGAACGGAACTAAGTGAGCAGCATCAGACTACAAACGTCGTTCTCTTAAAGAAGAATGTACGGGACTTGCTGCTCCCGGCAACTCATGACAGACACTCCCACCCACCCCGCTCGATCTACAATATGCAAAATTGGGTGTAAAGCGCTACTTTACGAGAGTTGTGTATTTAGTGTTTGTCTAAAACCAAATTTATTAAAAAGTGCACCCGCACTTTTTAGATGTGCACGTTTTTTTTTCCATTATGAATAATAAATGAATCATTATGGAGAATTTGTGCCCCAGGAGAAATGCCGTCGGAGGTTACCTTCAAATGTGTATGTCAGTGTGTGCGTGTGTGTCCACCACAGCTACTCGGAGAGAGAGGTGGATATATCGTGTGTGCAGGTCCTTTCCGTAAATGATTTAGAGGCGCAAACACTATGAGCATGTATGGACGATCTGCTCAATTTTCGTTCCACATGCAGGCTATCTCGCTCTCGCTCCTGCAAATGAACGCGTCCTCTATCTAACACATGTAACACGAGGGTTTTTTCTCTTTCGGAATGTATATTTTCTTCTAAATAGAGGGCACGTCAATGGATTTAGATTCTAACTCCGCTCCGCGTGAAGAGACCTCACAAGCCATTAAGTGCATTGACTCCCCTTCTGGTTCATCCTAGGGAAAACTGCAGAGCTTTTCAAATTGAGCAGTCCTTCGAGTGGTCCATTTCTAGGCCCACCGACTGAGATCCTAAGGGGACCATGCGGACAGAGATAAGGGGCCTATGTCCATCTTAACCTTTTTTGGGGGGTTGTGCTTAAGGGGCATGACGGCACTGTGGATTTCTCCGTATGAACATGGAAGTAAATCTTATTGGGGTGGAAGTCAGACGGCTCCGACCCGACTAGTGCCACTATGTGGTGCGTTATCGTGTGCGGCTTTGCCCTCACTTCCTCGGTTGACTACAAAGTCACTTACATTCGTACAAGGCTATGTTGTGCAATGATATTTTGCTACGGCCACCATTCCACCGGACTCTGAAGGAGCTGTTACCTGGCAAGTTGTGAATCTTGGCCCAAGCCCTGACGATCAACATGATGGAGTAGAGCCAGAGCAAGAGCATGAAGATGACAATGACGACGTCTTTCACGGGGATCTCTGACAACTCGGTGCGGCCACCCTTGGACGGCTCGAAGGAGGACTTATTGAAGCGGTCGCGGGGAACCTGATCTTCCTTCAGCACCCGCTGGTTCTGCACGCTTAAGCAGTCCAAGATCGATGGCGAAGTCATGGTAAGATTACGTCTGCGCTACCGATAACCATCTTTGATCGAGTCCTAAAACAAGAAGGAAATAAAACTTCTTGAAACGTCTGTGCCAGCATAAATATACGAGAGTGCTTTATTTCTATCAAGCTCCTGACGGCGTCATATTTGCATGGGCTTGAGGCAGAACCCCCATGCGTGGGCACAAGAGTGGGCGTCTGGCAATATATGAGTGGAAATGAGCGTTCCTCAGGGGATTTGCTTTTTTCCCTTTTTTTTAATACACATACCACATAGTGCGAATACACACTTACGTGTGTGCGCACGCTTTCCAGCCAGGAAGTGCTGTATACAGGGTGCGTCTGAATTGGCTCACTGTCTGCCTACAGTCTGTTCAGTGCTGGCCAGACGTGGAGCGAGTTGGCTCGAGTCGAAACCGTCGGGTCGAGTTCGAGCCGAAACCTCAGAGCTCCACTCGACTCGAACTCGAGCTCATCCCAACCACTTACACAGTGTGTCAAGAAAAGGATGTCGGTTTTCGAATTTTCTTTGCATGCTACAAAGTATCTTCCTTGTTGGTGCCATTCTCTGTTCACGCTTTGCGTCTGATGCTCCTATCAATAGAGCTGTGGTTCAAAATGATGGAGAGCCTTTCCAGTCTGACATCAATTTCCTTACACTCTGTACAGGAAGCTGACAGATTGGTTGCAAAACTGTGGCCGAACAACAGCCTCCTGCAGTCGGGTATTCCTGGTCAGTTGGTGCTGAATCTGTGCACGGTCGTGACAGCCTTTGCAGTTCCAACTGTGCAGCCCATTCAGACGCACCCTGTGCAATTCTTCTTCACTGATATGCACGAATAATCTTAGCTAAGTGTGCGTGCTGGTGCCACTGCTATTTGGCAGAAAGCATAAGGAATTTCATTTGTGAGTGTCTCGTGTGTCCCTTTTTATACTCGACTAAAGCACGCAGGTCCAATTTCCATCCTGTGACGTAAATAAAGCATGAAGAAGTCCTTAGTGAGACCTCGCTCAGTTACCCCTTTGCATTTGCGACAGCGACAGCAAGACAGAGATTACAATTCAACATAGAGTTGTTTTTTAGGCTCTTTGATCCCAGTAAGACTAGGATGAGACTGTGTCGGTGCTTTCCACGAGAGTTGCGAAATAAGACACAGCCTGAAAAGTTTCGGCAAATAGCGCAATGCAGCGCAGCAGAGAGATGACGAGAGCAGAGTAAGGATGTGCACGAACTGCTGTTGCTTCGACAGTTCGAGCCAATCGAGCCCGACCGGGGCTGCAAGACTCGGCTTTAAGTGGAAGTTTTTAGCCGTGACTCTAACTGGGCTTGACTTCAGTTCGAGTCAGATGAGTCAAGCTGAGTAGTGTGTGACAAACAGCAAACCCTGTAGGACTCTCAGAGTAAACCTTTGCTTATGCCCCAATCCACAACCATACTGAAAAAGATCTTATAATAATTTGACGCACAAGTTCCTTGCGAAACGCGCTCAGGAACGCATTTCTGATTTCCAGAAGTGAGGAACGCCATGACTAAGGTGAGTAACGGGATCAGGAAGTACTTGTTTCTTTTTATTCTTTCCTCACCTCGTTCCTTTTAAGGTATGAGGACTGGAGAAGCATGACAACGCATACCAGAGACATGCGTTAAATACTTTGCATGAGCCTTCTTTTCTTCATATTTGAAGCCAGCCAATCCATATCTATAGATTATCAGCTCGAACTCGGCCCGCGATGCAAGATTCTGGCTTATTCACATCCTTAGAGCAGAACAAAGATTCGTCGGTTACCTCACTTCTCCCTACGTCCGAAAGTGCAAGTACATGTTTACAGAAACATTTGTCCGGCAAAGAAAGTCCACACCGTTGGACCAAAATCTGTAGATAACACATTTTCCTTTGTTTCATGTGATGGCAGCTCCTCTTGGCCAAAACTGACTTTCTCAACAAGACATTTAGTAATGAAAGACAAAGTTGTTTTTCGTGTCCAGGAAAACATGTACTTTAGTACGGGGAAAATATTTTCAAGTCACCGACCAAGGCCTATTGTTGAGTCACTAAGTTCAATATTTAGTAGGGTAGGACAAAGCCAACTTTTTTTGGGAATTTTAGTACTAGCACCGGTTATTATGTTGCATTATGCTATTTTAAGGACTTGCAGTCAAATAGTTTTTAAACATAATTAATTTTGGATCACCCAAAGAGCAATTGAAAATTTACTACTAAGCACCTGAGCAGCACAGTACAGAAAAACAAACAACTTGTGTTTACTAGGGAGACTAGATTGTACAAAGAAAACCTTCCAACCATGGTGACTAGGCTTCAAATAGAGACACAGACCAAGTTTAGGAGGTCCTATAGGGTCTGACTGAGATCTTTTAAGACTACTCAATGACTTGAAACCAACACAGAGGGCTTAGTTCAACACAAATACTTTACTCTTCTTCTTGGAGGGGACCCACACAAATTATCTTACAAGAATTAGAGTAATTAGAACTAGCAAAGTGTACCTAACCAATCTGCAACTGAAAAGGAGTGGTTTCCCCCAACTCAACTAGTGACTGCAGGAAGAACAGGGTTGTGACAGGAAAGTGAACCAGAAGAAGGGCCTGGCAAGCCTATACTATGATCCAGAAGCTCTACACACAGGCCCAGAGAAGGAGGGAGGCCCGAGAAAGAGGCAGGTCCACAATAGGAGGCAGGCCTAGGCCAGAGGGATTAGGTCAGGAGGCCGGACCAGCATAGGAGGCAGGACTAGGCAGGGGGACCTGAGCACTGGCAGAAGCACTAGCACTGGTAGGAGACACTGGAGCAAGTCAACTACTAGCTAAAGGGAGTTGTCCTTCCAAGCTTGAGTGGACAAATGCTGAGGATTTTGTAGCAAATTCTCCTCCTTTTATACCACATCTTCACTAAATGGAGGCTGTCACCAGCCATGCTGACCCAAATGTAAAATGTAGCTTGAGCTTCCCTCCATTTCTAATGTTCTTCCCTGTGACCCTTACTGCAGAGCAGCTGCAGGCCTCCTTGCCCTTTCTCCTGAGATACAGAGGATACAGGCAGGACACAGAAATAGGAGACAAAAGGGTGACAGAAGGAGTGGCAGCACAGATGATCTACCTCGCTAGTAAGTTAAAATTGAACCACAACTTGTTTTTTTGCTTGTGAGTGGTTTGCATGAGGAGCACAGCAGTAAAGAAACAACTTATGTAAACAGCTTACTTTAGGCTATATATTTCTGACAAACATTACAAAATCACAATCTAACCTCAATTCAAACATGGCATGGCAATGTTATGACAAGGAAAATCAGACCAAATTTAGAAATGCAAAATAATGTGATCACTCCTTTAAAAAAATTACAAATGGGCTTTGGGCGGCCTAAAACCCTTTTACAATTTATTTTACTTCACTACATACTTACTACTTCACTACTTCTTAAAATAAGTGGAAATTAGATTGGATATTAAGGGGTGCCAGCTGAGATTTCACCCTTTGAACTCCGCTGTCCCTCTTGTCAATTCTCCCTATACAGGGTGAGGCTTATTTAGCTTCTACACTGTATTTTAATTTCCCGTCATGCCACATTTTTTTTGGATTGAATCGGAGGTTGCACCATCAAGATTTAGGTCTTTGCAAAGTATTTACCCCTAAAAATCTGAAAGTTTTGGCATCCTTTGATCTCAGAACAAGTTTGACATCTCCAAGGTCAAAAGGTTTGGCACTGTGCTCTCGGATTGTGACAAGTAGGGTCACTTTGAAAGGCTGTTTTTTCATGTTTTACTGCTCCAACATCCCAAATTTTACACAAAAACCTGCAAGCAAGTGTTAAATTTTTGTTTGGGAATGGTTCCAGATCAACTCTTTGGTGACCTGGACGAAGATGGCCAAGGGGTTGTCAGAGGAGCAGAAGCAGCAGATGGTTGGTCTTTTCAAGACCACCATGACAAACAGGGAGATTGCTCGCCTCATGGGGTGCTCTGAAAGGTCCGTAAGAGCTGTCAAGGTGAGGTACAGGACCCGCCAGGGGAACATCAGCCGCAAGAAGGGTCAAGGGCGCAAGGCCAGCAAGGTGACCAAGGCAAACATTGACATTGTGAAGAAAAGAGTGGCCAGAAATCCCAAACGGAGCATGAGAGCCATGGCCAAGTCACTGGAGATGTCTCCAAGGTCAATGGGCAGGCTGGTGAAGAAGGCAGGCCTGAAGTCCATGGGGATCCTGGTGGTCCATGACATCATGCCAGGGCAGGAGGCCAGGAGGTTGGAGAGGGCCAGGGCACTGTTGCAGTGGAGGGCAAAGAGGAAGAACAGGTCAAAAACCATCATTTGGTCTGATGAGAAGCTTTTTTATGTTTAGCAGCACCACAACAAATGCAATGAGTGACTGTGTCCTCATGCCTATGGGCTGTGCAGACCCAACCATCAGGCGTATCACGAGGTGGAAGAAACCCACCAGTGTGATGGGTTTTAGTGCTATGGTCTCAAATGGACTCTCTATGCCTCCCATCATCTTCTCCTCAGGCACCAAGATCAACAGCAAGGTGTACCAGACCACAGTCCTCAAGAAGGCCAAGGCCTGGATGGAGGAGAAGTTTGAGCTGGGTGAGGCCGTCTCCATGCAAAACGGAGCCCCAGCTCATACCTCAAGGTCCATGCAGGCTTGGCTGACCCGGAACTTGGGAGAGGATGCCTTCTGGAAGAAGACAATGTGGCCACCATCCTCTCCTGACTGTAACCCTTTGGACTTCTTGTTCTGGAATGAGTTGGTGACCATGGTGTGCAAGACAGCCCACAGGAACCACTCCGACTTCGTCTGGTGCATTGAAGACGTGTGGGAGGACATCCTGAAGCCAGAATATGTGGCCAAGACATGCCAGGGAGCATGGAAGAGGCTGCGGCATGTGGTGGAGTAAGGGGGGGGGGTTCTACATTGAGGGTTTCAGGAGGGATCAGGGTGGCTAGGGCTATGGAAAGTTATAGTTTTTTCAACTAATCTGTAAGAACTGAGAATCTCCTTGCCCCCCGCGGTATTTTCGCTGCAGTAATACATGATTTAACGATACTAGAGCCAATTTTACCTAGTTCATTGTGCGGAAGCTAAATATGCCTCACACTGTACCCCAGACTCGAAGGGACAGGTTTAGGGGAAGAGTAAGGGTGGGCCTGAGCTTGTGAGTTGAAGTACAATCGAACCTCATTCCAGCAAAAAAAAAGTCAACGGCGGACGGACTGTTGATACAACAAAGTCTCAGTTTGTCAGTTCATCACCCCAATGACCTTTTTATGTAGTGCTCCTGTCTTTGCTGTGGGCCACAAAAGTGGCCACAGCGATACTCGACTTGGCAACAAAAGTTGCCACTGGGGTTCAAAGGGTTAAAATTTTGACCTACCCTAATACTTGACCAAAGTCATAGTCCCTTTAGCAAGGCGCCCTCACCGAAGTCAACAGTTCTGTCACTCAAAGAAACACTTTTATCATCAAACAAACCAAACCAAGTCAGCCCATAATTCTTGTGCCACCTAACTCCAGATAAAGTTTGTATATCAGGGAAATGATTGCCCTGAAGGAAACTCAAGGACTTAATAAACTTTTTTCTTGATAACTGTCCCAGGAATATGCTAGCACAACTGGTTCTTGGCAAATCCTGGACATGTGCAGATGGAGGCAAGAAAGTCAGTCTCACTGAAGGAGACAACCCAGAGAGTTTGGAGCTCCCACCTCTCCCACTCGTCAAAGGATTCCCTGCTCATATCCCTCTCCTTTGCTCTCCAATTCCCCGCTGATCCTGCAGAAATTCGCATAGTTCCCTCTGGTAGCCATGCAGCACTGACCAGAGATGATGGGAAGGGGTGGGCTCTGCTTTTGTATGCTTGATCCTCCACTTTCAGGGTTATTGAGGGGCAGTCAGAGAGCCCCTTTGCAGTCTTGAGTTTGAGTGAAATATTTTCTTGGTGATCGAAGCATTAGCAATGGGACTGAATGAATATTTCGTTGATGATTACATTCGCACTGGGGATGAAAGTGTTGACGTTGACAACCTCTAAACTGGTGCCCTGTAGTATCTCCCAGGCTCATGAGTGACTCCATGTCAAGGGAGCTGATGCCAGAATGTTTAACTTGTGTGGCTAACGGATCACCTGATGGACTCACTTGTAAACACGAATCTCAGTGTCTTGAGTGACATTGTCATTTGTAGCTGTTTGCACATATGCTTAATGCCACAGAACTCTGGTTCTATAGCTAACCTTCATTTGCAAATGCTTCTGAGATTCCAAGCCATGACTGTTCAATATGCCAACTGCCTTATCTACAGGTTGTGGTCCAAGGGTGCACTTTCAGAATGCAGCATGGAAACATGGAATGAACAATGGGACAAATAGTATAATTAACATACTTAATAATCCAGTTTTTATGTTGACAGCGGATGCTCTGCCACACCTCCAAACGCACTGGGCAGTCCTTGATTTCACGCCGTCCCTGTTGCGCATCTGTAGGGTACTCTGCCATCATTTGACTTGGCAAAAAAGGTTGCAGTCCTTTTCTTATCAGAAATCACGTTACGCTTCAAGATTGTGTCCTCTGTAAAACAAGCGACTGTTCGTCAACTCCTCCACAAGAGCTGCATGAGGTCCCACTTCCTCTCACTTCTCGTCACCAGAACTCAGTTCCTTCAAGTGGGAAAGCAGCTCGAGCCAGTTCAACAAACCCTCAGACATACTGTAAGTCTCCGTCGTGTCGTTCATCTTGTGGTTCCTGAAAGCTGCCAAGCAAAAGTAGACTTACATTTTTGGACCAAGGGAGTAGCTCGGGGCGAACGAAGAGGTTTAGTGGTGGGCGCAAGCCCATGTTTTTCGGCTCGGGCTGGCCCCTTAGCCGACAAAAGTAACACGAACCGGGTCAGATACGAAGCAGTGCTGCCTACTCGTCTGATTGGTGACGAAAGAGACTGAAAATAAAAGGACCGCAAGTGCATTATGTTTGATGACGTTGGCCACTTCTTGACATCTGTGAGAAGGATCGGCTGGCGGGCCGCTATTCTCGGGCTGGAAAAAAACCGACCCGGAGTTTTACCAGCCGGGCCCGACTCGCACCCACGCCTAAAAGACGTTACCTATGCGTGGAGGTGACTGACACAACTGGGAAGCTGGTAGCACTTAACTAGCACGACTACTTAGTTGATGTAGTGACAACCGGGTGGTGCAAGAGTAAATGTGATGTGACATGATTTCGGCATTGCCTGCCCAGACATGGAAATACCTTACGAATGCCTGAATTCGGGCGTTTGCTTTTCATGACCAGGAGTGTCTGCAAGACTTGGTTTTGACAGATCGGAAGAGC